>Ga0123342_1002696_pt1 | contig 29213 bp, 21 predicted proteins | sample Turbeawhitnodule_FD_89960 | JGI IMG/M metagenome (GOLD analysis project Ga0123342, IMG submission 89960) | Root nodule microbial communities of legume samples collected from Mexico - Turtle bean Mexico white nodule | ecosystem: Host-associated > Plants > Roots > Nodule | place: Mexico: Nepantla... | reverse complement strand
TTTTTTTTTGTGGTTGTGTGTGTTGGTGGTGTTGGTGGTTTTTGATGGTTTGTTTTTTTTTTTTTTTTTTTTGTTTTTCTGGAGAGGGTTTTGGAATCTGGGTATTGGAAAACACACTCAAAGGGTAATCTATATGTGAATACTTGTTTGATTTGGAGATGAGTTTCTACTGTTTCGACTATCTGCTTGCAAATTTTTAGGGTGTTGATATTTTCATATGCATTATTTACTTATTTTTTTATTTCTAGGTTAGAATTTTGCGGTTGGGACATGCTAAACTATAAATTTTTAAGTTGCTAAATAAGAAATTTGAGCTGATGTGAAGTAGTGGATGTTGTTGTCTAACTAATGCCTTAAAGTTTCGGAGAGTTTTAGAATCTGCATTCAAGATTTGTACGGCAAATGATGTCACGTTGCATTAGTCTATACTGATTAGGAATAGGAAGGTTAGAGGTGTTTAGACTTGACTATATTGCACTGATACAGTATTAGGTTTTGGGCTTGAGATTCTGGGGCCCAAGGGTTTGCTGATGGAATTATTGATTTTTGTTAGTTAATATGTTGTTGTGTTGGATCCGGTGTAAGATGTTTCTCTATCCGAACACCTGTTGACCAACTTATTGGAAAAAGTTGATAGTTAGTTATAGGGCATAAACTAGAGAATCGTTGGATTGTTAGTTTATGATATCATCTTTTGGAAATATATCATTCAGGAGAGTGTTGTCATAGTTTTACTGGTTAAGATTAGATGCATATGTAGAAGAGTTTGGATTCAATATGTACAAAAGTTGTGAAAATATTGATTTTACAGTGATTGAGTATATGTGTTATTCTTTGTTGCAGGGTTTTGGAACCATTCAGTCCATAATTTCTATCTCAGACTCTGTAGTACTGCTTTCGGAATTATTGGATTCTTCATTTGATAGGGTTTTGGTCGGATTGTAATGTGTGTAACTCCAGATAGTGACTTGAAGTGATAGATATTTCAAACTATCAATGGAATTAATTTAAGAAACTTGTTTACGGCCTATACAAATTGCAAATATGCCTACATGGTGGGGGAAATCATCATCAAAAGAAACCAAGAAGAAAGCAAATAAGGAAAGTTTTATCAATACATTTCACCGAAAATTTAAAATCCCATCTGAAAGTAAATCCAGCAGTAGATCTGGAGGATCTCATAGACAATGCAATGATTCAATTTCTGAGAAAGGGGCTCAGTCTCCTCTTGAATCAAGATCTCCTTCACCTTCCAAAGTGGCAAGGTGTCAAAGTTTTGCTGAAAGGCCTCATGCTCAGCCACTACCACTTCCTGTCCTGCACCCATCAAATATAAGCCGAGCAGATTCTGAAATTAGCATATCAGCTAAATCAAGACTTGAAAAAGGCTCCAAACCATCATTGTTTCCACTACCAAAACCAGCATGCATGCGTGGTAGGCTGAACCCTGCCGATTTGGATGGAGATCTGGTCACTGCGTCAGTCTCTAGTGAGAGCTCTGCTGACAGTGATGAGCCAGTGGACTCTCGCAATCGTAGTCCTTTGGCAACAGACTGTGAAAATGGGACTAGAACTGCTGCAGGAAGTCCTTCCAGGTATACTCTACAAGCATTAACTATAACGTGCTTCAAGATTGCATATTTTGTTGCATATGCATGCCTAGGTTGTGTATTTTTAGACGTAGAGAATAGATAGATATAGTTGGTTCATGGCATGTTATCAAAGTCTCAGTTCAATCTTTGCTGCCCCATTCTATGAAAAAGTTGAATTTCAGCACAAGGTAGGGGGCCAAGGAATTATCCATGCATGAAGTTCAATGGTATATGAGGGTGTATTGGAGATATAACATAAAACCATTCTTGATTCATCCTCTTAAGCTTAAGCTTTGGGATGGCTAGTTCATGAAATTTATGATTACTAGCAACTAATTTTATTTTACTCATTTTGGATGTTGGCCTTTTTATGAAGCTCGATGCCCAAGGATCTATCATCTACTGTTTCCCAAATAAATTCAAGAGAAACCAAAAAACCGGCAAACATTCTGGGTAATCACATGTCTTCTACTTCACCAAAACGGAGGCCTTTAAGCAACCATGTTTCAAATTTGCAGATTCCTCCTCATGGTGCCTTCTGCAGTGCACCTGATAGTTCCAAATCAAGTCCATCAAGAAGTCCGTTGAGAGTATTTGGCACAGAAAAGGTGTTGAACTCTGCCTTTTGGGCTGGAAAGCCGTATTCGGAGATCAATTTAGGTGGATCTGGGCACTGCTCAAGTCCAGGTTCTGGTCACAATTCTGGACATAATTCAATGGGAGGGGACATGTCAGGACAGTTATTTTGGCAACCTAGCAGGGGTAGCCCCGAATATTCTCCTGTACCTAGTCCCAGAATGACTAGCCCTGGACCTAGCTCTAGAATTCAGAGTGGTGCTGTTACACCTATTCATCCTAGAGCTGGGGGAACACCCAATGAATCACAGACAGGACGGGTTGATGATGGAAAACAACAGAGTCATCGTTTGCCCCTTCCTCCTTTAGCAGTGACCAATACTTTACCTTTCTCTCATTCAAATTCTGCAGCAACTTCTCCATCCATGCCAAGAAGTCCAGGAAGAGCAGATAATCCAATAAGCCCTGGATCACGTTGGAAAAAAGGAAAACTGCTTGGCAGAGGCACATTTGGACATGTTTTTGTTGGCTTTAATAAGTATGAGTTTTACCTATTATTCTTGATTCTACTTTAAAGATTTTTTTTTCTACTTTTAAATCCACTAATATAGGCATCTTATACATTGGTTGGTTAAAATATTTTCATGTTTAGGGAAAGTGGTGAAATGTGTGCTATGAAAGAGGTGACTCTGTTTTCAGATGATGCCAAATCTAAAGAAAGTGCTAAGCAATTAATGCAGGTAAATAAATATCCTTTTTTGACCCTGGAAGTATTTTGTTGAATGTGTAATCCTTATTCTCTTTGGAAATACATTTGTTTCTATTTCTGTTTCAAATTTAGTGTAACTTTGAAAAGCTAACTCCTAGATTCTCACAGGAAATTACCTTATTAAGTCGATTGCGGCATTCAAATATTGTGCAGTATTATGGTTCTGAAACAGTAAGTTCTCCATTTCCTTTTTTGTTTGCAGTCTGTTTATATTAGCTACTTGTAAGTGATCATGATTTATTTTGGGTTTTTGTTCCTAATTTCTAATGCTTGCATGATCATCTAGTTACAAGATTATTAGTTGGTTTATATATTTACCTAACACCATAATATTGGAAACTTGTCTACAGTTTGTCCTTTTAGTCTACTTATAGGTGCTGATGAATCATCCCTTAAACAGGTAGGTGACAAACTTTACATATATCTGGAGTATGTCGCTGGAGGCTCCATATATAAACTTCTTCAAGAGTATGGACAATTTGGTGAACTAGCTATTCGTAGTTTTACTCAACAAATTTTGTCAGGACTTGCTTATTTACATGCTAAAAATACTGTCCACAGGTGAAATAAGTCACATTCCTTTTTGAAACTTTAATTATACCAATGATTTATAATGACTAGCTTTCTCTGCTTCTGAGTTCTGATATCTATCACTTAAATTGCTTTTCTTGTAAAGGGACATCAAAGGAGCAAATATACTGGTAGATACTAATGGTCGGGTTAAGTTGGCAGACTTTGGCATGGCAAAGCATGTAAGCTTGAGGATAAAAGTTATCCTGTTTATTTGCTTTTAAGCTAATTGTAGGATATGAAAAATTGGTTTCTGTTGCTTGTGAAATTATGTATAAAGATTTAAAACTTCCTAATTCACTTATTCAAGAGAGTTTCTAATTTCAGTGAGGTTTTTTTCATGTTTCTTTCTTGTACTTTTTTACCGTTTTTTGGAAGATATCTTTCCTGTCCCACCTCCTACCAGTTTATCATGCATGACTTCAACTTGAAAAAAGATCTCTAAGAATCCAGAAGACATTGTTTTCCTGCTTAATTGCCATTTGATATCACATCTAGTATATATAATTGCAAGTTTGCATGATCCATCCTGTTCTCCCATCTATTAACCTGCATATTTTTGCAGATAACAGGGCAATCATGTCCATTATCATTCAAGGGAAGCCCCTATTGGATGGCTCCTGAGGTAGTAATGTTTTCTGTTAGTTTCAGTACTTTATAGGTTCAATTACATCTTGCTTTTGATGACATGATTGCTTGTCGTTCTGATATTTTAGGTTATCAAAAACTCCAATGGTTGCAACCTTGCTGTTGATATATGGAGCCTAGGATGCACAGTTTTGGAAATGGCCACAACTAAACCTCCTTGGAGTCAGTTTGAAGGGGTTAGTAATTTTTGTCAATATATTGGAACTTTTAGCTAGTTTTTTTATATTCCATTTCCCCCCTATTATTTTATTTAAGTTTGTTATTTTCATTTATAAAAGCGTTGATGATATTTCTTGTATTTATGTGTTGACTTGATGTTTATTGTCTTTGCATGTTAAAAAAAAGGTTGCTGCCATGTTCAAGATTGGTAATAGCAAGGAACTCCCAACAATCCCGGATCACCTATCTAGTGAGGGAAAGGATTTTGTTAGGAAATGCCTACAACGGAATCCACACAATCGCCCTTCTGCAAGTGAATTATTGGACCACCCTTTTGTGAAACATGCTGCACCTTTAGAAAGACCTATTCTGGGTCCTGATGCTTCTTCAGACCCAGCTGTATCTGGGATCACACAGGGAGCTACAGCTCTGGTAGGGAAGCTACTGCCAACATTAATCACATAAAAAAATTGTGTATTTTCATATTAGTGTGTGGGATTGCCTGTTTCTCTTGCATTCCATATCATGCATGTGTTAAATATTTGTGTCCCCTTATTCCCCATTGCGTATGATAGGAATAAAATGCGAAGCCATCTCCTCTCCTACTTGAAAATGCTGACATTTTTGTGCACTTCATGCATTCAAATTCCTTGTTTGATGAATCATTTTTCTTGGTATAGATAGTGGCCTTTTATAGGATCTGCTTGGATAAACTTTTCCATAACTTCTGGTAGAAAAGTATTAGGAAAAATGGAATAAAAACTTTTCCCTCCCTCTCCCTTTGGCATCCACCAATATATGTCGTTGTCTTGGTAATATGACTGGTCAAACTCTAAATGGTCTTTTTTCAGCTGATAAATTTCTATTTTGGAATCATGACTTAATAATAACTTAGACTTTTTTATGTTACTGTTTGGAGAAAAGGATTCATATTCTTGTTGATTTTTTATGTTACTATATGGAGAAAAGGATTCATATTCTTGTTGAAATGTGTAAGATTTCCATTAATGCTTCATCCTGTCATTGATTCCCTTGGAAGTAGAGAATAAAAAAGACAGGGCTAGGTATAGACAACTAGAGAAACGGTACAAAACCATTTACTTTCTGCAAACTGTAAGATAGATTTTTTCCATTAACATGAAGTAAAGTACACGGAGGTTGGAGGGGAGACGAACTACAGATGAAGAATGTTGTCGTCAGAAGAATTGTGGTTACGATTTCCTACAAGCAAAATAAATTTTCTTATCTGGGTGTTAATTCGAACTATATTTCAATTGTATAATATTGGAAAATTTTGCTGTCATAATGGAATGATCTTTGAAGTTTTCTTTTATGGTTTCTTGTCTATCCTTGTAATTATTGTGGTTGTGATACATTTTCAGGGTATTGGACAAGGAAGGAATCCCTCTACATTGGATTCAGATAGACTTTCCCGTCATTCTTCTAGGTTTTTGAAAACTAATCCTCATGCAAGGTCTCTCTCTCTCTCTCTATCTCCCACCCTCACACACACACTGCACACACAAGGTTGCTGACCATTCCTATGATGATCTGAAATTACTTTATCAATCTACAGTGAAATCCATATTCCGAGGAATATATCCTGTCCTGTCTCACCCATTGGAAGCCCACTTTTGAGGCCAAGATCTCCGCAGCATATGAATGGTAGAATGTCTCCCTCTCCTATATCCAGCCCTCGGACTGCTTCTGGTGCATCCACACCTCTCAACGGTGGTAGTGGTGCCATTCCATTTAGTAATCACTTGGTTTACATTCAAGAGGGTCTTGGAAACTTGCCAAAGTCCTCAAATGGTGTCTACATTATTGGCCCTAATCATCATGACTTGAACGTTGACATTTTTCGAGGAATGCAACAGACGTCTCACATTACATCAGAACCGGTTCCAAGTGAAAGTGATGTTCTGGGGAGGCAGTTTGCACGGTCTCCTCGTAGCGAGCCATATGATGTTCAATCAGTCTTGGCTGATCGAGTTTGTCGGCAGCTGCTGGGGGATAATGTGAAAATCAACCCATCCCTTGATCTAAATCCCAATTCTTTGCTCAGCTGGGCTAATGGGTTATGACATGGGGCATTATCCTTGGCCCACCTCTGTGAGCAAATCTTTGAAGTTTATCAGAATGATCCATTCATTGTTCTATTTGCTGAGGAAGTAATTGTAAAATAGGGAGCCAAAGCATAGGAGAATCAATGTAATAAATTTTGATCGGAGAATAGGGGAGCTGAGGCACATTATTCCATCTTGCATGGTTTCTCCCTCAGGCATATGGAGTTCAGAACCTTTCAGGTGAAGTGCCAAACTAAGCCATAGGATGAAAATTCTTGACATTTTGATTTGTCTATATCAACCGAAGCAAATGCTCACTTGTTGCAAAGAGGAGCTTATGTTTGAATGTAGAATTTTCAAGATACAGCATCAGTGCGTGGATTTCTCTCTGGTGTCTGAAATATGAGAAATGATAGGTTTAATGTTAACATTAGCTCAAGGAATGAATTTTTCTAATCACATGTATGCAGTTCCTTCAGTTAAAGAATTCATGCAATGACAACTGTATCTTTTGGAACATCATATAGATGCAAAAATAGTGAAATTGGTGCAAAATTTAGCTTCTAGACTATTTTTTGGGAGGTGATATTGCTGTACAGAATATGGGAGACTGTATTGTGATTCTGCATTTGTTGATGGGAAGCCAAGGATTTGTAAAACCCATATATCTCTTGACTGCATGCTCAGATGTACTAATGTCATTAAATCCTTCTGCTGGATTTATTTTGTACATTATTTTTTGAAGTAAAAATTGAAGATGTGTTTCGATATTCTCTCAACTGGTTTATGCAGTACTTATCTAATATGGTTATTCTTTCTAATATTATTTTCCCTGTAGTGATTTATCTATTAAAATCATGTTTAAGTTACGAAAATTTTCAAATAAAATCTTTATAACTTTTAATTGGAATCCTGAATAGAAAAAGGAAGTCTTTTGAACAATTTGAGAACTTTCAATTAAGTTCTTAAACTATTTTTTTAATTGGAATCCTATATTAAAAAGTTAAGTTCATTGGATTAGTAAAAGTCTTTTTAAAACCACAAAAATGTTAATGTTAAGATTTTAAAGATCACAGGGATTCAATTAAAAACAATTATATGTTCAAGGTTGTAATGAAAACAAATTTTAATATAAGCTTATTTAAAAAATTCGAATGGTTCAGGAACATTGTTATTTAACTTAAAATGTTACAATTTGTATCGAAATTATTTTAATATTTTCTTCGAGTTTGATTGGATTGCATTTATACCGAGGTACGTACTCATACTCGACCGCTTCTTCCTGCACCTAAGCCACCTCCATAAATTTTAAAATTTCTAAAATTACCTATTAGTAATGGTTTATACCTAATTAAAAACTCAAAAATTACAACTTCTAAATTATAAAATTACCTATTAGTAATGGTTTATACCTAATTAAAAACTTAAAAATTAGAACTTCTAAATTACATAATTTGAAACCTATTTAACAGTTCACAATTACCGGATTATGTAATTCAAAAACTATTTAAAAAAATAAACCTACCATATTACATAATCCAAAACTAAAAAATTACCACTTTCAGATTATGTAATCCAAAACCTATTTAACAACTAACAAAGTCGGATTACATAATTTGGAATTTATTTCAGAAAATAAACCCACCAAATTCGTAATCCAAAACCTATTTAACAACGACCAATATCGGATTATTTAATTTGGAATTTATTGAAACTTTAAACCCTACCGGATTACGTAATTCAGAAGACAAAAGTTACAACTTTTGGATTACATAATTCATAACCTATTTAACAACAAACAATATCGGATTACATAATCTAGAACTTATTTAAAAAATAAATCTACCGGATTGCGTAATCCGAAATCTAACTAAACGCTCACTGGATTACGTAATTTGAAACCTATTTAATAATTTAAAACTACCAGATTACTTTATTTCCACCAAATTCAAATTAAAAAGAAAAACCATTTAAACTACTAACATAGTGTTTGGAAGAGAAATGGGATGAGAGGTTTAGGCAAGAGAGGATGTGGATAATTTTTTTTTCCTAAAACTCCTTTTTTTAGAATACATTTTTGAATTAAGAAAAATTCTTTTTTGGAATGTATTTTTAGATTTTGTGTTATGGGTTTTCTTTTCCATATTTTTTTTTATTTTAGAATTTATTTTTTTAGCATGAAATTTTAATTTTTAAATTGTATTTTTCAATTCTAGATTTTTAAATCCTGAATAGGGGATAAATTTGGAAAATTTAAAAGGTAATAAGGTACAAGTTCAAATTAGTATGGTCCAAGAAGAATTTGCCTCATTTTTATTGATTTACTGATTGATCCCTTATCAAAACCATGCAAAAAAAAAGAAGAAAAGAATAGAACTTTCCTTTCCAATGACTTGCAACCTCCAACAATGAACCACCCTATTAATTTCATGCTGTAAAATTGAATAAAATTACTTGCTTGTAGAGATACTTGTAATTTGAAAAAAAAAATATAGATTCCAATATATAAGACTTTCTAAAAGGGATGATGGGAGCCTTATTATTAGTGCAAAAGAATATGTTCAGCAATAACATGATTAATTCTCAAATGTGCACACCACAGACAAAGTTGCGTTACTTTTAAGCCATGTGATTCCGCAGGTAATTGATCTTGAGCCTGACATAAACCATTAGTTAATTGAAATTGGAGCATAATCAGACATGTCACATTAAGTCTAGCTATGATAAATTATGATCTGAGGTTTTGTATCTAACATGTTCAATTTCTATCCATAAAATAAAATTAATCAGATGTTAATTAATTAAGCGTAGTTATCATTTGGTGCTTCTTTCTCTCTTTTGACTGTCATGTTGTGGGATCATTCACTTCCTAGTTGTAAGATATTTGAGTTACTCACAGAAAAAACAACAATAAAAAACAGCAAATAACTGTAACAAAAAACACAATCAAATACATATCACCTACAAAAGTGCAGTTTATTTAGAGACAAGATCAGATTACAAGTATATCTCAATTCGGTAATGAGGTACTGTACAAGGGAAAACTCTAGTAGTGATTTTTAATGGATCATTGTCCCTATTGGTTAGGTAACATAATATCAAGATTTGACCAAATTTGAGCTATGTTCCCACAGTTTCCTTGCCAGCTCTGGATCAGCTGCTTGTGAACTTGCTTCAGCTAAGTTACTATCTCCAAAGTAACGGCCAGTCAACCCTTTCAATTGTGGATGCAATGCAACGTAACATGTAGTTGCTGCTCCCTATGTTCAGAGGAAAAAATGTATATTAGGTGATACCAGCTACCAAGAAAAACCATACTACTCTAAGAAAACTATATGAAAAAACAAACATTTTGCCTTTTTCATTTCCACAACTGGTCATATAAAGGCCTGAATACATTATTCCTACAAACCAGTCAAACCCATCTGTCCATTTTGGGTAATAGAAAAGATTTCTAGCAAACAACTCATGGTGTAGGGCTAATATAGTCCTTTAGTGAAGTGGGCATAAATATACTCCAAATTGGTCTATTATGAGTGCCAAGTCCACTAACAAGACTACCTCCATGACAATAACCAGTCCTCAAGTTGATAGAAGGTCAATAGTGTGAGGTGGGAACGCCTTGAGAGGGCCAATAGGGGTAGATTGGATTGGGATTAAGTTATGCCATGGTTGGGATTGGGCTAGATTTTTGTGTGTGGATAGAAACGTAAGGGAGGTTATGAGACTATTGGGTGGGTGGTGGATAGAAACCCAGTTGGACTCTAGAGTAAGAAGAGTTGTCCAACTGAGAGGTGAGGATCCCTAAAATAAATGTCAGGAAGTAAGTCTTTATTGAGAATTTATCTATTGCATTGAGAAATGAAAAAAAGATTGTGTGTAAAATATCTTATTTCTCAATATGTTTGCACTAACAATCTTTCTACTAAACATTGAGACTTATTGGTTGTCACAAAAATTCCTGTCTCAGCCTAAGAAGCCATGAAAGTGAACAATAGACTCAAATCATGAGAGGAGATGAATGCATTAGAAAGAAACTCAACATGAGATTGTTAACAAATCAAGAGGCAAGAGGGTTGTAGGACGTATGTTTCTTGGAGAAAGTCTAGTAGCATATATATAAGCAAAAAACAAGATAAAGTATTTCATTCTAGTACAGAAGTTAAATTTCAAATCTTTGCTCAAAGTGTATGAAAGACTTTGGATGAAAATCATACTAGATAACTTTAAAATAAAGGATGACATCCTTATGCAATTTATTATGATAACAAGTCAATTATGAGCATTGTCTACAATCCATAACAATGGGATAGACTCAAACATAATATTGACACAGAGGTCTTGTGGTTAGAACCCATTTCCCAACAAGACTTGAACATTTTTACTGAGAGGCTTCCCTAGGGAAAATTCCAGGATCTTCCAGGTATATTGGGAATGATCAATATTCATTTACCAACTTGAAGGTAAGTGTTAGAAATAGTGGATTATTAGGATAAAAATCTCTCCAATATCTCCCAAGTGATTAGGAGAATATATTTTTAGAATCTTTTCATTCATTTTGACCTACTTTTATTTCCTCAATTTGAAGAGTTTGATTATTACAAATATAGATGATAGGAATGTAATTGGTATGGTTGTTATCAATAAAATAATTCTTTGTTTTCTTACATGGTTCAAGTGGAACCAAATAATTAATTAAACCAATTAAAAGAAGCTTTTAGGAGTTGTAACCATTTTCATAAGTAGTTTATAAGGTCTAGCCAATTTCCTTGTACTTGTTTACCAGAAAATTGTGCTGTATTAAATTGTAATCTTATAAGGGAGAACTGGACAAACCAGTCTCAACAAAGATTTTTCCTAGTGATAACAAAATAGAGTTTGTCTCTCTTTTTCTTTGGATATAAAATATAATACATTCAAATTTCCTCCACCTTTTTTTATTATTTCATGTAAGTAATAATAGTTTACCTCACCTAGTCAGATAAGGCTTTATTGTTGGGTTTCAAATACCTAATCCGTTTACCTGCTGAATATTTTTCATCACATATTTACCAAGTAGACCAACAACCACTGCATAAAATAGGAGCAAGCTGTCAATATAACAAGCTAAACAACAACATGCATGCATATCTTCAGATCTAAAGAAAAAAGCAGGCAACACCATCATATGTGATATATTTAAGATAAGGCATGATATACAAATATAAATTAGTGAATAGTGTCATGGGGCCTAAACCAACCTGTTCCACCCCCTCCCCGTGTCCTAACATCAAATGATAACCACATGACCATGTTTTTGACAGGTGAAATTAGTTAGTTTGGTCATCTCCTAATCTATACAGTTTTCAGTATCAGACCCAACTAGTAAATGTATATTAAGAAGAAAGGTGTTGGAGATCCCACATGAACTAGAGATTAGAGTCTTTCATTGTATATAAGTGGGTACAAACATCAACCTCATGAGCCGGTTTTATGGGTTGAGTTAGGCTTAAAGTCCACTTCGTATTATGGTATCAGAGTTATTTCGAGCCTATCCGAGCGAGTATTTGTTGGGTTTATAAGGCCACCCACTATCGGGCCGCTATCGGACCACCCATAATATATAGTCACACGCACGAGTTGACAGTCTCGGCGTGAGGGAGGTGTGTTGGAGATCTCACATCGACTAGAGATTAGAGTCTTTCATTGTATATAAGTGGGTGCAAACCTTAACCTCATGAGCCGGTTTTATGGGGTTGAGTTAGGCTTAAAGTCCACTTCGTAATAAAAGGTAATGAGAAAGATGAATCTTATGTATTTTATGAAATTAAGAAGAATGTACAGCGACACTGCGATTCTGTTTATAAAGATTTTACACTCAAAAAAAGGTTTAATTGATCGTTTGATCCCTATACTATACCTGTGTCAATTTTTCGTTTTAATCCCCATATTTAATCCCTATATAAACATTTTCTTTAATATTTAAGTCATTGTTATCAGTTTTCTGGTGGTGTAAGACTGCCTCAAAATGAAGTCATAAACACTAAAAAAATTGCTCATAAAGGGAGTAAAATACAGAGATGTTAGGTATAGAAACTAAAACAAAAAGTTGACCGAGGAATATAACAAAAGATTAATTAAACCTAGAAGAAATAAGTAAGAACTGGCCTAAAGTGTCAACTGAGCCAGCCTCCATTAGTTAGGTCTGTCAGATAGTCTTTAGTTTCTCTCAAATAAATAGAAATAAAAATGTAATTGAAGGCCATGGTTAGAGTTAGTTTTGGGTGGGACAGACCATACTCAAATTCTAGGAACAATATTTATAATTCACTAAGATCTTCTTTAGGAACCTGCTGTTTCAAGAAGAGGGTATAATAATAAAGATTTCTTCTCTTTATTTGTTCCATACTGTCATGCTAGATTCATAACAGCTGACATATCTGCACACAGTTTGTCACCTAACCTAAGAACTGAATTAATGGATGCTTGACAAAGGGTTATGATGGAAACCTCAATAGATATAGAAATGTTTTTTTTATTATCTTGGACCTAATCAGAAAGATTTTAGCCTAAACGGGAGAACCTAAAAATTGAAGTAAAACTATATGGACCAAAAATGTAATATAACATGTAGTGTCAGATGTAGTTTTCACGTACAGATAAAGCACCAAAGTAAAAGGAGTTACCATCTATTAAACTGTGATAACGAAATAGATTGGTGGCAATTGGTCCTGGGCTAATTGAGTTTGCAGTTATCTTTGTGCCCTCTTCCTGCTGCAAGTAAACACCAAGTAGCATGGTGACTGCTCTATTGTATGTCGATTTAAACTTTTGACAGTGATGATACTTTCAGAAATAAGAAAATGTTTTTTCAAAATAACAGAAACAGGTGCAACTTGTGATTTGGAAAAACCTCATAGATTTTGTTTATGATTCACTACTAATCTAAACAGATATGCTCATGGATGTACATGAATTATTTAGTAAACTATCATGCGGAACATCTTATTTAGCCTAGGACATCTTGACCTATGTATATAACTAATTCTTATTCAGGGACTTGACATAAGGCACCAAACATGTCATTAACCACTTACACCATATCATATTCTCCACAAAATCATCCATATGTATTTTGTTTGAGTTGTGACACAGGTGCATTCATATATATTCTTCTGGCTTAGATCATTTAGTGCGTGAAGCAAACAATTCACGGGGCAGACTAGCAGTTAGATCATGCATAAACTAGAGGTAAAGCCAAGTTGAGACTTATGTTATATCACATGAGCTCATTTTACATGTCAAATCAAAATCAGAAACGTACATAAAGAAAATAAAAATTGAAGCCACCAAGGCTGCATCCTCCCTCCATTTTGAGGTTTGGGGAGTGTTGAATGCATGCAAACTTGCTCCTATGAGCATAGAGGCTACTTCTATCAATTGTTGTTATGCTAAGGTTCACCCTCCCATCCCCATTTACAACCTAACTGATGTACAATAGTAAGAAACTCACTTATGCTTTGTTTGAATTGGATGATAGAAAGTGAGAGTGAAAAATGAAGGAAACAATAGTGGAAAGAGAGTGAAAATAAATAGAACGTAAAATATATTTATTTATTATTAATAATTTTATTTTCTTTTGTTTATTATTTTAATTTTATTTATTTTATTATAGTAAATAAAAATAAAAATACTAATAAAATCTCAACGATATAATTGATTATGTCTCGCTCATCGGTTTTCACAACTTTTTGGCCCTTGAAACATACATAGTGTAAAAAAAGTCTTTTAACATTTAAACAAATCACAAAAATGGTCTTGCCAAAAATAAAATGTCAAGAAAAGGTTGCCTAACCGAAAGAAAGTAAATGGCCTTCTAGCATAAGAAGCATTAATGGGAAAACTCTTAATTTGCTCTAAAGACAAGCCAGTTTTAAAAAGTCAAGTCAAAGAGTCCAGACCAACCAAATCATTGCTACATTCCAAGGTCCAAGCAACCTAACAGCCAGCTAAAAAGCACCCACTTCTATAGGCTAAGATCTTATATGTTGCATAACCCATTTTTTAACAAACTTGCAATGTCAAAGAGGAAGATAATTCTACCTTGTATTGTTCAAAGACAAAAAAGCTCACAAGTTACAACACAGAATTTGTCTCTCCTTACATACAGCAATAAAGCTTTAAGGTGTTATCTAAACAAAAAATGCACTGCATAACAAGTTTGAGTGAGCCAGAAAGAACCTTTTCAAGCTGAACTCAACCTTGTCATCACACTATCCTCATTACCCTCAAAATCACCACAATCCTAGCACACGGTTGAAAGAGATTGACACCTTCCTCATAAAAAGTGGCATTCACCTCTGGTCATTAATATCAGAGTGATACGAAATAAGAGAAAAGGTAACTTGTTTATCAATAAACACCCTGAGGAAAATATCTTACAATCCCCAACTCCAGTTTAACCACTCTTAAACTGTTCTTACATATGATAATTGCTTATTACAAACTGTTGGTTTCAGTAGTCCATCTCCACAACCATTTTCTTGATAATCTAGTCCCCTCACTCCTGCCTCCCTCCTCTCATGTTTTCTTTATTTTGCTGGGTAAATAAACAGAATAATAAATACAGAAAAAGACTACTAGAAGAAATAACACATAATCAATAACCTCAACTAAGTTGGTCACCTTAAGCCGTCTGGCAAGCTCATTGGCATGCAAAACATTGGCAAGCTTTGACTGCCCATATGCAGACAAACTATTATACCTGTACATTGATAAGAAAAAAAAATATTGATCACTTAATATAAGTTTGGATGGAGGGGGGTTTGGAGGGAAAGCAAATGAATGACTACTTTTTCAATTCAATTTAACTTAAGATTTTATTATTTGAACATTTTTAAAATAGAAAAACTAAAATTAGATATTACTATGCAATGCTATACTTTTACTTATTTTCATAAAAAAAATAGTTTTACCAAATTTATAGATGAAAAATTAATCCCCTCTTTCCCTCCAAAACCCCTCCATTCCAACATATCATTAGTTTCAGAAACAATTAGTAATTACCAATGAAAAGGGGGTGAGCTGAGGGGATAACATAAAGCTAAAAACTGTCAACAGTACTAAACTTTATGCCATTAAACATATTGTTACCCTGATTCATCATTAATTTTATCAAATCTAATCCCTTCAGGATATGATAATTTATGACGTCTTGATGAGACATTCACGATCCTTCCCTCCTTCCTTTGTTCAATAGCAGTCTGTTTCATTGTTTCAAGCAATAAGTTTGTCAAAAGAAAATGACCTGCAAGGAGGGACCCATATATCTCAAATCCCCTAGTAAAGGAATAAGGTAAAATATTTATGTAAACAACTCAATTCTATACTATAAATAATTTCAGGTAAAAAAATGAAATGAAATTGATAGAATTTACAAAATTCATAAATTTTTTAAATTATCAAATTGAGATAGGGAAGTATACTCAGTATCTTTTTACATGACAATTTGAAACAATTATTGTTTTAAGCCCAATGAGTATAACAATCTATCAAATTCAATATTTGTGTGTGTATTTTCTTTGGACAGTTTAAGATGAGATTCTGACCTATATGGTTTGTTGCAAATTGTAATTCTATGTTGTCTTTGGAAAGCTTGAATGGTGTTGCCATGATTCCTGCATTATTACTTTGAATAGAAACTTAATTTTCAGTGTATGCAAATACAACAGCTTACGTTGAAATTTACCATCTTGCAATCTTCAAGCAAACAGCATTTTGATGAATGGTTAAAGTCACACAGAACACCAAAACATCCATTCAAAAAGTACATATGACAGTAGTAACATACACAAGTATATTTAGAGGAAGACCACAGGATTTGAATTGTGCTGCAAATTTCCTAACTGATTCCAGTGAGCTAAGGTCCAGCTCCATCATGCCAATTTTTGCAGTTGGGTTATCTCTTAGTATCGTTTCCTTGATCTCCGCACCAGCTGCCATATTTCTGATCCCCATAACAACATGGACACCGCGTAATGCAAGAACACGTGCAGTTTCAACACCAATTCCACTAGTTGCCCCTGCAATAACATGTATCACACAATGATAACAAGTCACTTGCCTAAAAAGACACAAAAAAAAAGGACAAAAATTACCATAAATTGAGCACCATGATGATGAATTAATTCCGCCAACATGTATTTCCCAAATCTACAACAACATACTTGACACAGCCACTCAACTAAATAGCAATAGATAAAAATGCAATAACTTTTTCATCCTTATCCGCAACCACAATTGTAGCCGCAACATCAAGGTTTCTGGGGTTTGGTCACAACTACAACTATGATAGCATCCACCCGCATTTTATTCACAAATTTTCACAATATCAAGGATTCTGACCAAACCGCTCAATGATTCTGGAAAAACCACCACTGCAACCGTAATTGACAACGTTGTTGACAAAACATAGGAGCATAATTCTCCAACACTCATTCAATACATGCAAAACCATGCAAACATGTCTCAAGCATAATCATCAAGACAAAAAGTGTGACGTTCTGTTCAATAACCATCAAGAGAATAAACCTATAGCATTTCATGATCTTCTTCCACTCTGTTCTCATTCTAAACAAAACAAAAATCCCAACCTAAAAGGTTGAAATATGGAAACATATTGGTTGAAAACAATATACCCATTTAAATAAAGTTTACATTTTTAAAAGGGCAAACTTCCATCTCATATGAACAACAATCCAATGATGAGTAAATTAAGGAAGAACAGAACAAATAAAGGACACCCATTTCCATTAGTCACGATTAACCTGTAACAATGGCAGTGAGGTGAGAGGCATCAATCCCTTGAGTAACTTCCTCAGCAGTAGAAGAAGCTGAGAATCCTGAAGGTCCTTTTCTTCCCAACCACCACATTATTTTCTCTTATCCTTCTCCCAAGTGAAGCTTTAATTTCATATTGTGTTGCGTTTCACTTTAATTTCTCACTTCAATCAAAATCCTACTTCGCAAAATCGTGTTCATTTTACCTACAAGAACAAAATAAACGTCTTTGAAAAATTCTGAATTATTACAAAAGATAATTATTTTATATCTTCACATAAAATACTAAATTTTTGAAGAAAATATAACATTAAATGAGATTTTTAACTAAGGTTTAATTTAACTTTTTACAGCACATTTTGTCATCTTTCTGTGAATTTTGTTACCAAATTATGAAATTTACATACTCTACTAATTAATTTTTTAAATTTTATGCATTTTGTTACCCAAACTTATATAGTCTGAATTGTTTGAGTGTTTATTAAACGTGTAAGACATTTTCAATTTGTTTCTTAAAAATTAATAAATTAAGAATAAGTTCTTGAAAGATTTATTTGTTACATAGAGTCTATACGATCAAAATGTCAACAAAATTCATGAGCTAGAACCAACTCGTGGGCTATTTTTAAAGTAAAATCTATTTAAAATTAAAATAAAAAAGTCACTTAAAGAAGATCTTTATACATATAAAAATATTTATTTAATTCAAATTCAAATTCAAACCTAGTATGAGAAAATCGATTAGGTTAGACCGACATCATCTTAAGCTGGTTGAGATGTGTCCATGTCAAGTTGAGTCAAGTCAAGTTTAAGTTAGGTCAAGACGAATCAGGTTTAGGTCATGTCAAGATGGATCGTATTTAGTTGAACTTGATCCAGTCTAGGTCTGCTCGAGTTTAGCCTCACCCAAGTCATGTCAAGTCAAGCTAAGCATGGGTTGAGACAAGTTAGGTTGAACAAAGTCTAATTTTGGCCAGGTCAAGTCAGGTTAAGACGAGTTGAGTCGAGTTGAGCTCATGTTAGCCTGAGTTGAGTTTGGTCCACCTTAGGTTGAGTAGATTTGGGCCACATTGAGCCAAGTTGAGTTGGGCCCAATTCGAACCGAGTCAAGTTGATCCCACATCGAGTCGAGTAGAGTTGGGCTAACATCAAGACGAGTTAAACCTATGTCGGATGTGGTCGTGTCTGTTGAACAAGGTGCTTTGATGTCTCAAAATCCAAGTGGAAAACTTGAAAACCTTGCTGATGTGTATGTTGTTTAATTGTTTGAAACTTGTTAATTCACTTCTTAAGATGATCCAAGGTCAATTGAATCTTTACCTTTTTGAAAAGATGGATTTTCTAAAAGGGTGTGAAAATTGAAATGTCGAATCAAATGGTTGTTTGACATTTAATGGTTTTTAAAATGGTTTGGAAAAGCTTAGCTTTGTTTAGGCTTTGTTATCAAACAGATTCAACCGGTTGTTTCGATAAATCAACTACTTGTTTTTGTGAAAACCTTAACAAAATTCTGTTAAGTGGTTTTAATTTGTCTTAGATTTAATTACCTTATTCATCTCTACATTTGGGGACAATATTCAATTTAGTACACTGATTTTAAAAAAAATCAATTTGGTCCCTATGTTTTTTAAAATGTATCAAAATTGGTCATTTCCGTTAAATCTCACCTTATGGCGTCAAGTGTTGCTTATGTGGCAGAAAGAGTGTTTATGTGACAGCGAAAGATGTTTATGTGGCAGAGAAAGATGTTTATGTGGAGAGAAAGGTGAGATTGAAAGTTATTATTATTATTCTTATTCTTATTCTTATTCTTATTATATTATTATTATTATTATCGTTATTACCTCTCTCTCCACATAAACATCTCACTCTGCCACATAAACATTTTCTCTGCCACATAAGTAACATTTGACGTCGCAAGGTGGGACTTAACGAAAAGGACCAATTTGGATACATTTAAAAAACATAGGAACCAAATTGATTTTTTTTTAAAACCATTGTACTAAAGTGAATATTTACCCCAAATTTAGGGACGGATAAGGTAATTAAATCTTTGTTTTAAATGATTCCAATAACTTCTGATTTTTGATTTAACTGATTTGACCATTTGATTCGAGTATATAAAGGTTTTTTTACGCTCCTACGCATTAACTAAGAAAGAGAGATCAATCAAAAACGTTTTTCAAGATTTCAAAAGCTTTGGATCATCTCAAGTGTGTGGAATAGAATTGAGTTTTGTACTTTTAAAATTTAAGCTTTGATTTACCCAGGTGTATTCTATTCCTCTTCTTCTTCATTGTATTTTTGTATTGAAGTGTAAGGCAATTTCAGAAGGTAGTTTTGGAAACTGTGTTGGATTGCCAAAGAGTGGTGTGTGTTTTGAAGGGTTCAAGATCATCACTCTTGGTGTGTGTTTTGTAATCTAGAATTGATTACATATTGAATTTTCAATGGTTAGCTGAGGACTGGATGTAGCTCTTGGTTAAGAGTGAACCAGTATAAACATCTTGTGTGATTCTCTCTATCCCTACACTCATAAATTGTTTTAACATTGTTTTTCAATTTTGTTGGTATAAACAATCGGTTGTTTCGTGAAAACAACTCGTTGATTTTTTGGAATCAAACTTAAAACAATTTTTTTGTTGGTTGAACAAAATTTTCAATTAATTGATTCTTCATAGCTTTTAACTTTACCTTCAATCTTTGCGAAAATATTCCAAAAACAATTCACCTCCTCTTGTTTAGGTCTCTAATTCTAACAATTGACATCAGGAGCTGAGTTCTTGAAAGTCACCCAAGTTTTCGATCCTAAAACCTTTTTAAAATGGTTGAAAAACTACCATTTCGGGAGGGTGCTTCTATAAACATGCAACCTTTGTTTTGTGGACTGAACTATCAATTTTGGAAGGTTAGAATGAAAATATTTGTTGAATCGATTGATAGAGGAATCTGGGATGCTATTGTAAATGACCCTTTTGTACCAAAATTTGAAAAATATGATGTTTTAATTGAATAACCTTGGTCCCAATGGACTAAGAGTGAAAGTAAAAGAACTCAATATGATTGCATTGGAGAAAACATTATCACTTCTGCTTTGAATTCTGATAAGTTTTTCAGGGTCTCAAAATGTGCTTCTACAAAAGAGATGTGGGACATCCTTGAGGTTACCCATGAAGACACCACTGATGTAAAGAGAGCAAGGAAGCATGCTCTGATTCAAGAATATGAAATGTTCAAAATGCTTAAAGGGAAAACCATCTCAGATGTGTAGAAAAGATTCACCCACATAGTGAATCGTCTCATCATCCTGGACAAGATCTTTGAAAGGGATGAGATGAACATCAAGATTCTCAAATGCTTGGATAGATCTTGGCAACCAAAGATCACTACAATTTCTGAATCCAAGGATTTAACAACATTGACCACAACCTCCTTGTTTGGTAAGTTAAGAGAACATGAGCTTGAGATGAATCAGCTTAATGACCAAGAAAATGAAGAAAAGCATGTGAGGAGCATTGCTTTAAGAGTTATTGGTCATAAGGATGGTCATGACTCAAGTGAGTGCAGTGATAGTTAAATTATTAACTTGCTCACAAGGAAGTTTAACAAATTCTTGAAAAAGAACAATCGGGACAAGAATCATTCATCAAACATGTATAATAGTAAGAAAGTGAATGAATTCAATTCTACAAAACTATACTTGTTTTAGATGTGGTAAACAGGGTCATATGAAGGTCGATTATCCAAACAATGAAAGCAAGGAGAAAGGGACAAGCAAGAAATTTGAAAAGAAGGACAAAGCAAGAAGGGCCTATATTGCTTGGCAAGATAATGATGATTCTTCCTCTAGCTCATCATCAAAGGAAGATGAAGAAGTCAATTTGTGTTTAATGGCAAAGGAAGAATCTGAATCAAGCAGTGTAAGTTCAAGCACTTCCATTAACTTTGAAAATTATAGTCAACTTCTTGAGGTCTTCGAAGAGACTCATGAAGAAGCTAATAGGTTGACCCTTTTTAATAACTGGTTGAAAAACTTAAACAACTGGTTGGAAAATAGAGTCAAGACCTTGGAAGAAGAGTTGAACAATTCAAAAACTGATTTTGAAAATTTGAAAATGATTTACAAAAACTCTTCTTGCAAGTGTGATTCTAGCTCTTGTGAAAACTGTGAAGCTCTTCAAAAGAAGGTCCACTATCTTTAAAAAACTGTGGATAAGTTTTTCAAGGGCCAATCAAATTTTGAAATTGTTCTTGCATCTCAAAAACGTGTTTCTGGAAAAGTTGGACTGGGTTTTAATCCAAACAACAAGAAAATATCAATTTCAAAACATTTTTCCAGTTTTTTTGAAAAACAAACGATTGTTTTATCGAAACAACTGATTGAAACGTGCTTTTACTACATGAAAATGAGCCATATTGTTAGATTTTGCAGAGTAAGAAGGTTTTCTGTTTCCAAAGGTGTTTTGAAGTGGGTTCCTAAAAATTCTAAAGTTCCTAATTTCTTAATTAATGCTCATGGACCCAAATTTGTAAGGGGATCAAATCTTGCTTCTTGATCTTGTTTCTTGCAGGATTCTTCGATGGCAAGCCAACACCTATGGTACCTGGACAGTGGATGTTCCAAGCACATGACAAGGATAAAAGCAAGTTTGTCAATCTACTCCTCAAGCAAGAAGTCATGTGACATATGGGGACAACAACAAAGGGAAAATTCTTGGAAGAGGAATCATTGACAACAAGAATACCTTCTTGATTCATGATGTGCTATTTGTGAAGGGTCTAAAGCATAGCCTCCTAAGCATAAGCCAACTGTGTGACAAAGGTTATCAAATAACCTTCAAACCCAACACATGTGAGATAAAGCTACTCAAATCACAGGAAGTTTATTGATTGGACTTTATGAAGAATTATGCAGAAGAAGATTATCAGAACACCATTATGCAGAAGTTGGAATCATGTTCAGAAAATCAACCAGTTAATTCTGCGAAACAACCAGTTGAAATTCTACATCAGGACGATCTTCCCAAAAAATGGAGAATTCCAATAGATCTTTCTGTGGACAACATTATTGTACAGATTGATTAGGGAGTCTCCACTTGAAACTCTATTTCTAATTACTGCAAACACTTGGCTTTTGTATCTTAAATTGAACCTAAATCCATTTGTTATGCACTTAAAGATGAAAAGTGGGTTGCTGCCATGCATGATGAGCTGAATCAATTTACTATAAATGATGTGTGATTTCTTGTTCCTAAAACTAATTACATGAATGTCATTAGAACTAAGTGGATGTTTAGAAATAAATTGGATGAATCTGGTGTAATAACTAGAAACAAAACTATGTTGGTTGCTAAAGTGTATAATCAAGAAGAAGGCAATTATGCAATTTATTATAATAACAAGTCAATTATGAGCATTGTCTACAATCCATAACAATGTGATAGACTCAAACATAATAAAGTTGATAGACACTTCATCAAACATAATATTGAAACAGAGGTATTGTGGTTATAACCCATTTTCCAACAAGACTTGAACATCTTTACTAAGAGGCTTCTCTAGAAAAATTTATCAATATTCATTTACCAATTTACCAACTTAAAGGGAAGTGTTATAAATAGTGGATTATTAGGATAAAAATCTCTCCAATATCTCCAAAGTGATTAGGAGAATATATTTTTAGATTTTTTATTCATTTTGACCTATTTTTATTTCCTTAATTTGAAGAGTTTAATTATTACAAATATAGATGATAAGAATGTAATTGATATGGTTGTTATCAATAAAATAATTATTTGTTTTCGTACATGGTTCAAGTGGATTAAAAGAATTAATAATGATGATAACATTATAAATAATAGGTGGTTTGTAGTGTATTGGAGAGGTAAATGAGAAAATAGAAGTAATTTAAAAAGTGTAAATAAAATTATGGGAGAAAAATAATAATAGTAATTATAATAATGAAATAGGAATCCTAGAAATTATAAGAGTGAAATGGTACATATAAAATGTGTACTACAAAACAACTTATCTATTTATATATAGTTATAATATAATTATAAATTATTATTATCATTATTATAGAGAAGAAATAAATGATTTCTAAAATGCACGAGGTTAAATAAAAAACATGATCATGCAAGTAAATAGTAATTTAAAAAAAAAAACAATATGGTAGTCTTAATTTTGTAATAGTAACTTTCATTCCAACTTACTGTTTTTTACAATATTTGTCTCTGTTTTTTTTTTATCAAGACAATACATTAAATAAGGAAGTCTTTCAATCCTTTTACAGATGAAGAAAAGATAAAAACAAAACCAATAATGTTTAAAAAAAAACATCTGTACTGTTAATAAAAAAGACAAATTCTTCCTGCACCCAATCTTTTTAACCTACAACTATAAAGTTTTAAATTTACAAAAATACCTTTTATAATAGAAATAAAAATCTGGAATTAAAAAAAATACTTTCCAAAAAAGTAAATCCAAAAGAAATTATTGTATTCTAAAATAAAAATCCATAAATAAAAATAAAAAACCCAATCTGAATAAAAAATTTCACAATACAAAAAATTCGTTCTGAAAAAAAAATCCAGAAACATATTCTGAAAAAAAGAGGGTTCGAAAACATATTCTGAAAAAAAGAGGGTTCGAAATGTATTTTTATGTGTCCTCCTCCATTTTATTTAAGGGCATTTTCGTCTTTTCAGGAAATTGGGTGCATCGCTGGTGCAAGAAGTAATTGTCATAAAAAACCCTGTGACCAACACCTACAGCAAACTAAAGATCCAACACCTCAACGTCCCACTGAAAACTACTTGTATCATATACCCTTTGAGCCTTTAAAAACTGACACCCATCAAAACATCCACAGAAAAACTCAAAGATCAGAGAAAACCCTGCAACTTGTTTGTTGTAACCACTTCAAAGCACAGAGAAGGAGTAAATCCTTTGCAGATCAGATCAGAGACAATATTTATCTCTATAGTTTTTAATTTTTGAATAAACCTTAAATTTGATATTTTGTAACTGTTTCTCTCATTATTAATTTTAATTTTAATTTTAACTTCTTCAGAATATAAATGATTCTTCAGACATGCTTATGTTTAAACTGAATATAGTGGTGCTTGTGAACTCAGTATCTACGAGCCAGAAACATATGGACAGATGTAAGGAGATGAGAAATGCGACCATGGCATAGACAGAGGGAATAAACGATGAAATATAGGAGATGAGAAAAGAAGAAAGATAATAAACTCTTGTATAAAATGTAATTCAAGACATCTACATCAATAAACAATCAGTGTGGCTAACATGCACTAACTCATCATCCATCATTTTCATTTTGGTTGAGGGCGCTTCATTTTGAGAAGATGGGAGAGTCCTGCAATAACATGTAAACGACTACTCGGGACACCTGTTTTTGCCAATGCCTTGCCATTGTTGTCAAGAAGCACAAAACAAGGAACATAGCTAACATCATAATTAAGGAGCTGCAATAGAAATATTCAAAAGCAAGTCAGCAAGTAGTATTCCGTCAAAAAAATTATAAAGGCCTCAAGTATCTTAATTGAAAAATGTATTCTACTTTTTAATTAAAATGTAATATGTTCTTCCGTATCCTTCCAAAGAACTGTAATATGCCCATTCATCAATTTTATTAGTATTTGGTGATAATTGAGATGTCCAAGGAAGCAACATTTGCTGCAGTTGAAAGGTAAGGTTAAACATGGAAACAATATTTGTTACAAATTACAATACATAATCCAATACAAGATACCGGGTTAAGGACAATTTAAGCAGCAGCTGGATTGCAAATAAAATTTGCATGGTTTGCTTGCATGTAGAGGTAATTCAGAAAGAAAGAATAAAAATAAAAAAGCCAAAGCTACACAGATGAAGAGTCAAGAATACAATACTTCTTTAAAGGGATATAGTGACCACAATCACATTTGAAGAAAACAGACTGGAAAACAGGTCTGCATCTTGAAAAGGTTTATTTCATTTTTTCTTTACCTATGAATGCACATACAAGTTTATTCACTATCCAACAGTTAATGATGTTTTGCAAAGGGAATGATTAAAGTGAGAATTTCATAATTTACAATCTCAAGACTTAAATGGGTACTTTTATGCAAAAGAAGGTACCTCAGGTAGCCAATTGGGATCCTCCGCATCGGCCATGACAATATTGACCCAGTGAGAGTTCTTCGGAAACAAATTTGAGCAAGGAATTGCAGAGCCTGCACTTAGGTGAGTAGAATTCCACCAAAGTTGCCTCCTTGCCGCTCGTCAGAGCCGAAGCAAATGCTCTCTGCTCTGCCTCTGACTGTGCCAGAGTCGTTTTCTTCTTCCAACTAGAAACAGAGTTTGCAAAATTGAAAGCAATTAAACCAAGGTTTTGGAGAGATTTCAATGGCCAAGGACCCTCAAACTTGCAGGGACTAGGACCAGAGTTAAGGCTTGCGTCACTCCATGGCCATTTTAGGCAAAACGTAATTTGTTTAGGTTTAGGAATAGGAACCAAATCCATCCATTTTGCTTCGGGCATCATATACAACGAGAACGATGAAGGATAAATGAGGCAATTTCTCCCTGCACCATATCATTTAAGACATGTACCCAATCCAAAATTTAAAACCCAATAATGATATATAGTATGATCTACTAACGATATAAAATATAAAAAGTTATCAAACACAAAATAGTGTGAAATTATTATGTTAATTTATAGTATTTGAATGCAACTTTTATACGAAGTATCCTCTCTACTATTTGAGTTCTATGAAACTCTCACGAGTCTAACAACCTTATCAGTCAGCACTAGCATTTTGCGTCACAGGTTCTCAAGGATCATTTACAGACCAAAGATGTAAAGGCAAGATGTAGTGTCAGAAACACTTAGCAGCAGCCAGAAGCCACTACCAGAAATTAAGTGACAGCAACCAAAAACTTCATAAATTTTAAAAAAACAGATATTAGATAGACCAAGCAGGATTAAAAGTTTATATATTTCATGTAGGAAGGAAACACCGTTAGCAACAGACCTGTTGGATAAGGAACTAAAGAACTGAGTATGAATAACCGAAAAAATCTAAAACTTCATCATTAGTCATTTAAAAACACAAAATTACATGACATAACCTATCATATGAACAAAAAGGAGAACTTTCATAGATAGTGATTTCTTTCTGATCCCTAATCAGTTTGAGGGGGTCAAATGGATTAAAAAAAATCCTAATTAGCTGCATAATACTGGATGAAGGAGGGTTAGGTTATTAAAAGCGGGGATTTGACACCTTTATAAGAGCATTATTCCATAACACAAATTAGGACAAACAATTTATATCACAAATTTTCCATTAATCAGCAAAATAGAAACCAGTTAGTAGATTAATCATTACTGCAACTTCAGCAGTAAAGTTTTAATCTTTAGGTAAACCAATAAAAAAAATCATGCAAAATCAATAAACACCACAACTTCAATAGCAACAGTTTGACCACCTCCAACTTACTTTTATCTCAATAAACTCAGTTTGTTATCATGCTTGAACGTCCCTCGGTACTCTTCTCACATAAGTTTTCTAGTAAACTTAGTTTCAGCTCAAAACAAAATCAAGATTGCTTTTAAAGTAAAAGTAATTTTGATTTGTATTTACAAGAGCAACATGAAGTACAAGTTTTTTTTTATCAGTACTGTCCAAACAAATTTTATTTTATCCACTTACTTTTGAACAAAAAAATATTCAATAACCGAGTTAACTCGGTAGTAAACTCGATATTTGAATAAACTCGGCAGAATCGGAGTGAACTCGGTGAACTCGCTCAAACTCGCGAGCCTGCTTTGAGTTGGCGAGTTCAACTGGGTTTTCGTTTTAACGGTGTCCTTCTGAACGGAAATATTAAATGAAATAAACTGACCTCTAGGGTTTCGCGTTTCGTTTTCGTTTGGTTTCACTTTGCGTCTTCTGTGGAGTGGTGCGTCTTCTCTGAACGAGTGCGGCGGTGGTGGCGATCGAGCGGAGTGGTCGCGCGGTGATGGCGGTTAGGTCGCAGGGTGGTGGCGGTTCGTACGCGGCGATTGCGGTGATCGCGGGTTGCAGGTTGACGGTGGTGTCGGAGGTGCCGTTCATCATAAAGGTTAGGGATGGTGGTGTGGAATTAGGGTTCCATTGTTAAGTGGTCTAATCTAGGGAATTAGGGTTCTGTTTTTATTTTATTGGGCTGCACAAGATGGGTTCCAAATTGTTGTTTTTTTATTTAATTGAGGTGTAGATTTTTGTTTTGTTTGGAATGGTCTTTTTTTTTTTATTCAGAAATCTTGTTGCAAATTTTTTTTTTTTGGCAGCAATTGAATTTGGAACCGTGTATTTTTTTAAGAAATATCAAATTCAACTGAGGTAAATCCAAGTATATCTTTTATTTTTAATAAAAGTAAAAATACTTTACGAAATAGATCAAATATTAGATGGAAGCATGAGATAAACATTAATGAAAATGGTAAAAAGGTGAAATGTAATTATTGTCCAAAGAGTGTGAGTGGAGAAATATTTAGATTCAAGCATCATTTTGCTAGAACTAGGAAAGTCTCTGAACCTTGTGCTGGTCAAAGTGTTCACTTAGATGGAGGAATAAGAGTTCCAACTCTAGATGTAGATGATGGAGCAATAAGATGAAGATGAAGATGGAGATGGAGATGATGGAAGAGAGGATATCATTAGAGGATTGGACATAGAAATTTGACATTTGTCCATTTCTAATTATTTAATTTCTATGACTTGAACAATTTAACTTTTGTAGTATTTGTATGAATTTCTTTATTTGAGGTACTTTGAAGTTATATAATTCTTATTCATGACTAAATGTAGTTATTTATTGTTAAAAAAAATCATGTAAAGTAAACTCTTACGACTCTACAAGTTGAGCCTACAAAACTCCCACGAGTCTACGTAGACTCTTGAGTTTGACAAACATAAATCACATTATAGTATACTCATTTTCTATCAAACTTAAGTTTCCGACAAACTTTTGATTCAAACATGTGTTTGCATGCTTTAATCCAAACATGCACTTGTCATCAATTCAATAGTAAAGTTTTTCATCTTTAGATGAATCAAAAACAAAACCACGCAAAATCAATAAATCACGCAACTTCAATAGCTTAATAACTACTTAAACATCAGTAGTATACCCAAAAAATAATCATGCAGAATAGATAAACCCCACAACACATATTTCAGGGCATATAACTAGATTTCGAGTGCAAAAATCAAAATTCGATAAACACAAATATACCAAACCTGAAAACCCCAACAGTTTAATCGTTTCAATTTACGCAATACCTTGTCACCAACACGAAATTGATATTCAATTGAAACTAAATGAACAATAGAACTTACGATATGGAAGAGGTTCAGAAGCCAAGGTCAAAACGCAAAAGGGGTAGTCGTTTTGTTCTACCTCGTCGTTCAACAGTGTTTTTGTTTCGGAGCAAATAAAAAGAATACCTCCCTGGTGCTCTCAAAGCCTACATCGTATTTCCCCTTTCTCGCCTTTGAAAAGAAAATTTACTTCAAGCCCTAAAAAATTGTTTGTTTTGCAAATAATATACTATTTTGTCGTGGAGTATTAACACATGATGTTTGATGCACTATTCCTTTATTAACAAATAAATTAGTCATGGAAAATTCATTTTTGTTGAACCAAGTGGTGTTCAAGCTTTGAAGAATCCAAACCCTTTGAAGGATGTTGAATGCTAGGCTGTGCTTGCTGTTGCTGAGCTGTCTTAGATAGGATCTGGGGTAGATTGTTTATGTAATCCACTCTTGATTGAATCCAAAGCATATGCACTCTCAATCTTTTTAAAGAAAAGTGTTTTTCAAACTAAGTGAAAAACAACCGATTGTTTTATACTTAGGAGTTTTTAGAAAAGGTTGAAAACTGTTTTTCAAATGGTTGAGTTGTTAAAACCAAAACAACCGATTGATTCGTGGAAACAACCGATTGTTTGTTTTG
>Ga0123342_1002695_pt1 | contig 29229 bp, 15 predicted proteins | sample Turbeawhitnodule_FD_89960 | JGI IMG/M metagenome (GOLD analysis project Ga0123342, IMG submission 89960) | Root nodule microbial communities of legume samples collected from Mexico - Turtle bean Mexico white nodule | ecosystem: Host-associated > Plants > Roots > Nodule | place: Mexico: Nepantla... | reverse complement strand
CGCAGATATTTTTACGAAGGCATTGGGCAAGGAACGATTTTTGACGCTACGACACAAGTTGGGGGTTCTTGATCTTCACCTACCAACTTGAGGGGGAGTATTAAGGAAATAATAATTATCAAAATTATATGCAATTATTGTATGCAATATTTGACGATATTGTACTCAATTATATGCAATTAATTTAATAATTATAGAATCTCATGATTAGTATCCTACCTAATTAGATTGTAATTTGGGGGGCAGAAACTCCCTATATATTTCCTATACATGAAGTGATGTAATATACACACAAGAGAATAAGAAACATCTCTTCTTCTTACCATTTTTTATCATTTTCTTATATTCCATACATGTTTAGGACCTATGTGTGCCTATAAATGAAAGTTGTGATAATTTTGGTATTTGCAATGGTATTATAAAATACTAGGAGCTGGCCAATGTCTTAGAGAATTAAATCATGGCAATGAGTTGCACAAGGAGACCAAAATAATTTTGTTCTCTTCTCCTCTAACATTTATTTTCTGCAACAAAATTAGAAGCACCTTCAGTTACACATTGAAAAACACTATCCTCCTCAATTTCTTCTACCATAGAATCTAATAGTTTAAACATTTGTTTGACATCTTTGATCTAGTATCAATAGATTTTAAGAAAATTGTTCCACTTGGACTATTCACCAAAAAGTTGGTAATAGACTTTTCTTTTCCATTTGTCCAATCATCACACATCAAAAGTACACCCATATTTCTCTCATCCAACCTTATATTTCTCCAAACTAGCTTGGTTATTGTCCATTGTCTTTTTCAAATAAGACATCCTAACTTCATGATAAGTAGGAGACTTTAGACTCTTTTTATATTTAACAACAACTTTTTAACATTTGAACAAATAAGGAAAATCTTACTTAATTAAATGGTAAAGCATCACTATATATATGCATTTGCAAATGTTTGTAATCATCAATTCTTTATCTTTAAACATTTCATTCATGGTTTTCTATTTCCCCTTCCTAGAAAATGATTTCAATGTCCCCTTCTTATTACAATCTTGGATATCCACTTCTTCAAAATAATCTTGACGATTTGCTTCTTTGATTTATTTTTTCTTTATCTTCTAATGATAAACATGTTTTTGATATTGTTTAGAAATAATGTACATGCAATGACATTTTCTTTTGTACCACCAAGGTGATGTTTCATTCTTGCCATACCACCCCAACAAGTATGTAAACAATATTTACATTATACCAAAAATCTATTCTCAATGATTTCATGTAATATTTATTCCTTTCTTTTACTTTGTTTGACTCATTGTCTTTACCAACAAAGTTAAACAAGTAATAACTAATTTTTTTTCCTAAAATAACAAAATAAACATCTTTAAAAAACTCACTTTTAAAGAAAAAAAAACCAAAAAATATTATAACAAAATGTAAGTACTGAAAATAACCAAAAATAAAAAATAAAAAAATTACAAAAACAATCTTATATAATAAAATGCAGTTGTTTTTAAATAATCTTATATAATAAAATAAACATAAACATAAACTTAAATAATTTTATATAAATAAATAAATTTAAGAATTTATTTTAAAATACAATTTTAAAAAAATATCTTATATAATAAAATAAGTACTGAAATAATTTTATATAAAAAATAAAATAAACTGAAACTTAAATAATTTTATATAAAAAATAAAAAATAACATAAATAAATATAATAATTTATTTTAAAATACAATTTAAAAAATATTATATACTAAAATAAAATAAACAGAAACTTAAATAGTTTTATATAAAAAACAAAATTGGTTTTTCGAAAATAAATAGACCAACACTAGTGTTTTTTTCAAAAATTGTTTTTTTTTTAAAGTGATAGTGATACCAAAAGATATTAAAATTTGAAATTGGTTTAGATTAAAAGTTACTTTACTAAAAGAAGGTTTTCTTCTCCATTGATGATCTTCTTATCTAGTGAACCATTTTTTACTGAACTCTTCTTCTTCACTAAACTTTTTTCCGTGTTTTTCACTTTTCTTCTTCTTATGCGTTCTCCTTATGTTCTTCTTCTCCAACTTTCTTTGTCGATACATTTCTATTTTTTATTGATTTTATTATCTCCTTCTCTTCTCCACCTCATTCTTTTAATCTTTCTTGATTTATAGACAAAATGTGTAACGGTTCATAATTTTTTCTATGATTGTCCATTTTCTTTTTTCATTTTTTTGGGATTTTTCAAGAAATAATATAAATCGTGAGTAACGAAACTGAATCGTGAATCACACTATTCATTCGATTCATGTAACGATTCAAGTCATAAAATGATACAACTTTCATATGTATTGGCAAAGCTATGTTTTGAAATGAATCACGATTGAAATCTTATGATCACGCGATTCTAACTACCATGCATTCGCATACTCTATAATTTTGTTCGAGATTAAAGTTTTAAAGAAAATGCATATTTAATACATTGATGTGAAAATGAGTTTAATAAAATAAGATGTGTTACAAGTGCTATATATCTTATATGTTATTTGTGAATAATCATCTTCATCAGATTGACTTAACGGTTTATTATTATGTTATAATCAAATATTTTTATTTAAACTCCATTTTTTTGAGAAAAAAATATCCATTCTTTTATTATAAAAAAAATGTTAAACAAAGGATTATAAAAAAAAAACCTTAATTTTGATGCTTTACATGCAAAAATACTATTTTGACATGTTATTTTAATAAGTCTTTTAGACAAAAGACGTCTTTCGTGTAATAAATAAAGTTAGTTTCATCAAGAAGTTTTTAGAGAAAAGTCTTCACAACGAAAAGACACCTTCTATATTTTGAAGTAAAAAATACTATGAAAAGAATTATAAAAACAATATTAGTACGAGTTATTAGTTGACACAATAGTTATGTTATACCAACTTTAATATGATCAACAAATTATTTTATCATGTCAAGAAATAAAAATGATAAGATATATTAAATGAGATTTGTGTGTAACAAAGAAAGAATATATAAGAAATCTTCAATACCTTTTAATAACTAGTTTCCTCACTATTGCTCACACACAAGAGAAAATACTTAACATTATGTTTGCTTTTGAGTGTGTATTGTTCATTGGGATAGAAAAGCATAAACCAACCATATTTGTTTCTGATGATTTGAGAAGAAAGGCGAGGATGGAGATGTGAGAAGGGATGATTTTAAGGCATCCTCATCTTTAAGGAGAAAAACTCATAAAGTCAATCTAAGAACAACATGTTTAGTTTGTAACCTTGCTTTTTTCCATTTCACTATGCATTTCATGTGGTTTGATTCATATTAGTTGTGCATGGTAGAGATTCCTTTTGTGTGGCAAAGAATCCTTGACCAAACAGTAATGATGACCTTACAATACGTTTCAAAATGGCATTATAAACCCATCAACAATCCCATTTACTTCACAATGACTACTCCATTGTTCCTTCTTGCTTTTTTCTGCTAAGCCTTGTTGCTTCTTGTGTGATCTCAATGTGGTGGTTGGCTGGTGAGAGTGTGAGTTTGGTGGTGGTTGTATTGGTTGGTTCGTTTGGTGGTTGTATTAGTTGGTGTGTTTTTTTATGGTGGTTATTGGTGGTTAACGTGGGTTGGGTTTGTTTGTGTGTGATTGTTTAGCTTGGTTGAAGTGTGAAGATCAATCAGGTAACAACTTCTTTGTTGGATGCATGCACGATGTAGATGAAATGCTTGGATTGTGGTTGATGATTGACTCAGATATATGATGGCACCAGAGTTGTGTTGGAATAGAAGGGATAATTGATTACCACAGACACCATAGTCAATTATCTTCCTTGTGTAGGTTCTGCAAATGGTGTCTTCCTTACGTTGGCTCTAAAAATGGTGTGTTCAGTTGCATGTTAAGTTGTTGATATAGATTAAGAGCCTTTTGTAATGGATTAGTGCATGGTTTTTATTAACAATATTGAAAAAATATGCAATATGTGTTGTGTGATTGTATGTGAAGGCATAATCGATTAAGATGTTGGTAGAAATTAATTATGACTTATTTTAGGTGCATTTTTTAAATGAAATATGCATAAGGAAAGAATTTAAATTGAAAATTTAAATTGTATTGGGACATGTATGATAGGTATTTATACCAGGGTTTCAAATAAATCATATTGGTGAATGACATATGTACATTCAAATGAAATAATTTCCATACTATTTATTTGATTAAAAAATATTAAATATTATAGATTCAATTTATAGTAAATGGTGTATAATATTTTAAATTAAGTTTGATATGTACAAAAATTGTGTATTTGTAAAAATAATTTTGACATGGCATACACAAAATAATTTTTTGGTTTAGAAGATGGAGACATAAATAATAGTGTTATAGGTGTGAATTTAAGTTTAATTTCACACTTACAACAATGGTTAGAAAAGTGTATATAACTAGCAACACTAACATACTTTTGTATCGTTGCTTATGGATTAAATATGTGTCAAGTAGTACAACAAATGATATTAGAGATTTTATGCTAAAGAAATAGTCATGCAGACAAGAGTTTATGTCATATTTAGTCACACTGAACAATGTTGTGAAATTATGCACATGACACCAAAGGCATTCATCAACTTATGTCAAGGAATAAGGGGAACTGATACAATAAAGGATGCATTTCAGTTAATAAATATGGAACAAGTTGTTAAATTTTTGCATATATTGGACATTACGTAAGTCTGTATTTTTTTTTCCATCAATTTGAGGAAATCGTTAGTCGAAACTTCATAATGTGTTGAATGTAATAATGATGGGAGAGAGAATTTTTAATTCAATCATCTAGGAGTGATATGCAACCTTCATATCCTACACAATAATAGATTTTACCTATACTTTAAAGTAAAGGTGTGACAAAGTAAAGTGTTAGTTGGCATACTTCTAGTCTAAAACCATATACTTAAATTACACTATGATTTTGTTACCGCTTACGAGTGTTTAGGGACCATAAATAGAATTCATGTACGAGTAACGGAGTCAGGATCAGAAGCCCCTCACTTTCGTGGAAGAAAAGATTGGCCAACTCAAAATGTATTTTCAAGTTGCCATTTTAACATGAAATTCACATATGTTCTAGACAAGTGGAAGAAACAACACCTAATTTAAGAATATTTAAGGATGTCATTATTAGAGAGACATCATTTAGTGTAGTGGAATGACTTAATTATGCAATTCTAGTGAGTATAACTACAACGCTAGTAGGGAAATATCATCTTAAGGATGTCAGATTTATGTTAAAACATCAGTAATAACATCGTATTGAGGCATTAAATACGATTTGAAAAAGTACTCCCAAAGAGGTCAGCAAGAGTTATTTAATCATTTTCATTTGTCACTTAGAAATGTAATTGAAAGAACATTTGGTGTGTTGAAAAAACAATTTCTCATAGTAGCTAGTGGAACAAAACCTCATTATTCTTTTGAGATGATGATGAATATAGTTTTAACATCTTGCATCCTTCACAACTTTCTTTACAGGGTGTGGACAATGATTAATCATTAGTGCACATAAATGTTCAAGTTATACTATTGCATTTGATTTGATTGGATTGCATATGATTTAATTACACTCAATTTGATTAGGTGAGAACATATCTTTTCAAAAGATTTAAAATAAAGATATATTAGTGAATTTTAAATTTTTAAATAAATAAATATGTAAAATATATTAAAAATACTTTTTTCAATATAAAATTTGACCAATAGTATTAGAATGACTGCACTTTCAGTTTAACCTATTAAAAAGAGAGTTAAATAAACAAAAAAATACATTTAGTTTCTTTGATGTTACCAGAACATTCATATTTATTTTTTAATTTTAAAATAGACATTTTTTAAATTAAATAAAATGATATTCACGTCAAAATACCCATTTATCTCTTATGTTTTTAATAAATGATATTTACATGTTTTATATTTTAATAGAATGACACTTTCCTCTTACATTTTGTTTAAAAATATCACATCAAAATTTAAATAAAAAATTATGAAAAGTAAAATTAAAATTTCAAAGAACAAAATTAAAGATTTTTTTTTATAAATAAAAAATTAAATATATGATTTACCATGGAGGTGGTGAAAAGACAAAATTACCACTGCTTCAAATTTATAAAATGAATTTTGGATTATACATTTAAAAATGAATATTCTACATTCCAAAATGCATTTCTAGATTCAAAAATACATTTTTTTATTGGCAATAAAAAATAATAAATGTGAACCATTTCAGGAGTGGTCTAATCCATATACAAAAATAAATAACCTTCAACCGCCTCCTCTAGACATGCTCCCATAAATGCCTATAAAGAAAAACACTCCTAACTGAATCCAGAAAAAACCACCTAAGGCAAACAAACACTTGAGAAAGTATATCATGAAATCATTCTCATATAAGTCAGAGGATCGATACACAATTTAGAAAAGGAGAAATACGCAGAATGTGACTTGGATGTAACATTTGACCAAACCTTTAATTGAACTAACGCAAACCGTTCTAACACATCAACTACACCTCCTTTAAAGATTAAGATGTTTCTATACTTTCATACCTCATTGACTATTGCAGTTCAAATCACTCCTCATACCTCATTTATCGAAACATCCAAAAATACATTTTAGATTGTGCATTTTGAAATACATTTCTACATCTGTAAATATATTTCGGATTGTACAATCTAGAATGCATTTTTTACTTTGTATTCCACAATGTACAAAATGAAATGTAAAATTTATTTTATGGATTATACAATCCAAAAATTATATATTTTATTTTCTATTTACAATCCACAATGCAAATTTGTATTTGAAATGTAGAATCTAGAATATAATTTTTGTATTTTGAATTTTAAATTTTGAAATATAAAAATATTAATTTTTCATGTTTTGAATTGTATAATAAAAAACGATTTACATAATCTATAACTAAAAATCAACATCCTAAATTAGAGAATAAATTTGGAAAATTAAAATTGGGTTTTATTTCCTTCACCCCCAAATTTTGAACCTGCATCCCATGTAAGGAAATGAAAAAAATGCTCTCCAAAGTATATAATTAAAAACTAGGGTTTTCAGTTTCTTCTATCTCCCTTCTGTGTTTTACTGTTTTGGTGGGTTGCATTGTGTAATTCAGAGTGTTTGTTGTTTTATAGGATCATTGTGTTTCGTTGGTGATCTACATTCTTTTCTATCTGCTTTCAGAGTGTTTGTTTTGATCATGGTTGAAGTTCACATAATTCTTTTCTGTAATTTCGAAAATCTTATTTTAGAAAAATTGTTTTTTTGTTATTTTTTTCTATGTTGGGTTGTTTTTAGGTGTTATATATTAATTATATTGATGTATATATAGAGCAACATGGTTAGAATTAGAGGAAGCGGTTTTCAGTAGAGGTGGCAATGCGGGTCGGGCTGACCTTTATGGGTCGGATTGACCTTTGCGGGTCGGGTTGGTCTGTCTCGCATAAGAGTTGGCTGCATGTTAGTCCGCATAAGAAATATTAAAAAAAATTTGAATATTTTTTATTTAGATGCATTAGGTAAATTGTCTCATAATATTATTTTCACGAGATATGTGTAGTAAAATGTTATTAAAAATTTCAGAATGTCAAAAGAGACTACATGAAGAAAATATGGAGGTGCAGAAAAAAATTTCTACATTTTAAAGTTATGCGGGTCAACTCGTCGTGGGGGCTGCGGATTATGCGGGGTGGACCTAAGCGGGCCAAAGAATTGAAATAAGCAATTCGCCCTGCATTTTTTCAGCAGGCTGCGGGCGACCCACCCCACTTTGTCACCTCTAATTTTCAGACCAAATGTGTTACGTTCAATTGGGGGGTGGTGCTAGTAATATTGTGATGACGAAGGTGAAAAATATGTTATAGCTGAGAAGGCCCATCATACAATTCCAAAAAAAATATTTTGAAACAAAATGTCAAAAGCCAAAATTAATTATGGATTACGTATTCCAAAATGTACCATTAAATTTCAGATACTCCATTATGGAATGCAATAGTTGTCCTAGAAACACGTTTTGTATTCTATAAGTGTCTTTGGACTCCGATTTTCAGAAACTTCATTTTTGCCATTTCATACTACATTACTAAAAAAACCACCCCCTTCATACTAGAAACAAACTACCCAAGCTTCTAAAGACCACTGCCTCCACCATCACCTTCAGCCAGCAAAAGCCTATACCCTTCCATGGAGCAACCACGTTTAAAATAAAACTTGCAAAGCCAATTTTGGAAGAGTTTGTGGGTGTGCAGGTTCGAATTGAGGGGTGCAGGAAGCAAAAGCTTTTTAAATTTATAGAGGTGCATGCATTAACCTCGAACAAGAAAGGGCCCGGCCCACTCTAAAAAACCCTTTGTGAAGCTTATGAATTGAATGTTTCTCTTTCCGCAGGGTTTATAGCAACAATGGCTCTTCTTCCTTGAAATCTTGGTGTGAATGAGGTGAGTGAAATGCCTTCTATTTCTAACCTAAATGCTACTTTGATTTAAGGTCACTATAATCATAGCAATAATGGCGCTTTTATTTCTTCATTGTTGTGCTGTGCAGTTTCATTTTCCAACAACTATTTATTGATTTTTGTTTTGGAAGCTGCTCCAAGTTTGTGAGTGACGGGTAAGTTATATTCGTCATCGTTATGCTCTGTTTGCATAATTTGTAATTCCTGTTTTTCCGTTTTGTTTTTATCTCAATTTCGTAGTATACAGAACTTTTTGAACAAGGGTTGTTTCCTACAAATCAAACAACTGAGAATTGTCAAACATCACATTGTTTCTAGGTATTGAGGAAAAAGAAGCAATTTATAGTTATTGGATAATGATGTCCTGTTTGAATGCCCCATTCACCAGTCCTATTTAGCTCTCGCATGGTTAGATTAAAACCAGGAAATTCTTTAGGTCCATCCCTCTATCCTCTTTGCCTATACATAAATGTTTCATCACAAGTGGTAACCTCAAGGAGCTCGATGTAATTATCTCATTTTTGAATTGATCTGAGTTCATGAACTACATGGACCTTGTTTAGAGATAAGTCTGTGTTTGTGAAAGTGCTTTGTTTGTCTTCTAACAACCGGAGAACCATTGGGCAGAAGTTGTTTGTTCTGACTCTAAATTGGATTATGTTTATGGTTTTGGGTATAAAAGAAATCACCTGAAGGTTAAGCTTAGGTAATGAGAGTTTTGGTTCAAAATGCTCCCTTTTTAAATATCATCACCTATGAAGTCCCAATATAATCAGAAGAAGAAAGCTGCATAAGCATCCTCCCCTTGAGCTGTATTGATTATTGAAAAATGAGAATAACTGTCAAGGTTTCAATCATAATTTCTTCTCTAGAAATGCATCTATCAATCTCAGTATTTATTTCATCTGGGTCACTGAGTGATAGAAATGAATTTTATGAATTCTTATGTTTTGCTAGTTTACAAGAAAATAGTACTTGGTTATTTAGACTAACTGAAACATATCCACTGAAAATGGCATCACTAAAAAAATAGATTTTCTGTTGTACTCAGATAAATCAAAAAATATTTGGATGGTTTTATCGTTATGATCAAATGCAGTTCCCTAATGACTTATTTAGTTATAAGCTGTACTGCTACTGGCTTTTTAATGTGATGTACTGATTAGGATTGGATCTTTATGAAAAGAAAAGGCACATTTACTAAATTATGTTATTGAAAATTTACCACAATTCTTTCATACGACAGATAATTGACTGTGAAACCTTTGTCACCCCATTTTATTATGGTTCATCTTGCAGCTGTTTTCTGGCTGAGTCACTCGGAGTTCTTGTTGTATAGTTTGTACAAAATCTGGAAGGTCAATTAGTTTAAGGTATCTTTTATCTCAGTAGCGGAAAGCAAGAAAATATAGCCAACAAATTTATTGCTGTCAGGGATACTGTGGAAATTCAAAAAAGGTGCAGCCTGCCCAGGGTTACCTATTTAGTTTTGGAAGTTGGCAATTTGAAAATACTTAAAAATGTCTTTGGCTGCTCCGAGTTCCCTTTTGAAGGTGGAGGAAATACAAGGAAGAGGGAGGGGAATGGTTGCATCTCAGCCCCTTAAAGCCGGTCAAATTGTCCTAAAAGACTCTCCCATTCTGCTGTATTCAGCTTTGCCCTTGATCAGACAGTCTTTGTCATTGTCGTCCTCTGCCTCAATTTCATGTTTCTGTGATCACTGCTTCAGAACCTTGCCTCCAATTTTACAGGGAGATTCTTCATTATCCCCAGTTTTGTGCCCCAATTGTCACTACCATCGCTTCTGCAGCTCAACTTGTCTTTCAAAGGCATTGAACTCCTCCCATTCTTCTTGGGTATGTCAAGCGTTATCTAGTCTCAGAGCCAATTCTCTACTGCTTGAACAGCCCCTTGAGTGCCAAGTCCAGGCTAATTTTCTTGTAGCTGCCTACAATCTTGCCAATATCTCCCCTTCAGACTTCCAAATTATGCTTTCTCTCCAGGGTTCTCCTGATGATACCACCATTGCCGCAGCCCAGTTCCTACACCCTCTTATTTCATCTCTCTGCTCACTTTCTCTCATTAGTCCCCAGAATGGATTTTCTTTAGAACTCACTTGTGCACTTCTTGTCAAGGACAAGCTCAATGCCTTTGGAATAATGCAGCCCTTCTCTGCAGATGACGACCTGAGATCTGTCAGAGCTTATGGTATTTACCCTTATGCTTCCTTTTTTAACCATGATTGCCTTCCCAATGCCTGCAGATTTGATTATGTGGACAGCAATCCACATGAAGAAGGCCATAATACCGACTTTATTATTAGGATGATTAATGATGTTCCCCAAGGAAGGGAGATCTGCTTGAGTTATTTCCCTGTGAATGAAAACTATTCTAGTAGGAAAAAGAGATTGATTGAAGATTATGGCTTCTCCTGTAATTGTGATCGATGTAATGTGGAGTCAAATTGGTCAGATAATGATAGTGTTGAAGATAATGTTGCTGAGGATGAAGAGGAAGCTATGGATGAGGACCAATATGAAATTATGGAAGCGTCAGACAGTGACAAACATGCCCTTGAAGACAATAATGATTTCCCACATGCATATTTCTTTTTAAAATACATGTGTGATAGAACGAATTGCTGGGGAACATTAGCTCCATTACCTCCACAGGGCGATACTCCATCCAATGTCATGGAATGCAATGTCTGTGGCAAATTGAAGAGTGACGATACCTTTGATAATGATGAAGGTCTTGTGGAGGACTAAGCATCTAGCATGTGACTTTAGTAAGTAACCTGCATTCCTCACACACACACACACACTCATATACTGTCCTATCCATAAACTTGTGACTGAGTAACGCTGGTTTCTTTCAGAAAACATTGATTGTCCATTTACAATTGAAGAACTTAGTTTAGGAGATTGAAACCTGGTCTTAAAGTCTGAAGCCTTATTCATAGGCCATTTAATGCATGATGATTGTAATAGATAAAAGGTACAAATCTGAAGTAATTGGTTACCAAGGAAAAAGACTGACTAGTCTTTCTGGCCATATGGATAGTCAGAGTCAGACTGAATTTTTTTTTCGTTGTTGTTATTCATTTCTTGTTATTCATTTCTGGTTCGACCTAGTATGTTTTCGTAATTTTGATGATGTTTTAGATGATATTGAATTATCGTCAAACCATCATTCTTCAGTCTCTGTTCAAGTTATGTCTTGATTGAAAGATAATGCCACATTGTTCATTAACCGGAGTAAGGGAAGGAAGGATGAATAGGAAAAGCTTTTGATAATGTGTGATGATGGAGAATTGGAGTCCATGACATGCAATCACAAATAACCCTGATGTTAAATAATTGGTTGTGAGTAGTTTTTGGGGTATTTTTCTTTTTCAATTGGAACAGTACAAATGCCAATTGAATTCAACTGACCAAAATATAAGCTTTTGAGTTTAACTGGGGTTTAGACTGTTCCAATCGAAAAACAAACGTGTCACTGATATGAAATTCAAATTAAAAGTTGTCATTTTTCCTCTTCTATTCCGCCCTTTTTGTACGGAGCTTGTTTATCAAGCTTCTATAGATTCTTTTCTTTAGAATTTTTAAAAGACACGACTTGTTACCCTGTTAGAAACTTTTATATTTTTCTATTATTTATAGTGTATCGTTCTTTTGAATTTAATCGGTGTTCCATTACTTTTTTTCGGAACAACTACGCACAGAATGTACACAACTTTCTCTCATTGGATTGTGCCTTTTTTTTTACAAGATTAATGTCTTGTTTTTTTTTTTTTGATCAGCATGTCTTGTAGGTATTGTTGCTTTTTGCATGTAGATGAAGGGAATTCTTCCTAGATTTTGCGGGAGTTGCACTGAACGAGTAGATCAATGCTTACTCAGGAATCAAATGTGACTTTTTTTTGTGTTTTGTTTTGAAGAGTACAATAGTATGTTCTATGATGTGGTTTGTTACTTTATACAAATTCCGATTTGGAATTGCCGGCAAAATATTAGCATCTTAGTTTTTGAAATGTACTTTTGTTTGATGATAAAAGTCCCTTGCAAGAGCATAATGCTTGGCACTAGCTAATGAAAACCTTTGATACAAAGTTTTTTAACATCAAAAGAAAAATCTGATAACATTTCAGAGATTAAAAGAAAAATCTGAATATTTTAAGGACCATGTAGTGTGAGAACTTTTTTCGGATTGAAATATAAAATTAAATATTTTTTCAGGTGGCAAAAGAAAAGATTTTTTTTATCAGAAACTAAAAGAAAGATGTGAACATATTTCTGGTATAAAAATATATTTATGCAAAAGGTAAATATTTCTATTTTAAAACTTAAATTCTTGAAAACATTGGATACACAAGTCTTTGGTGAAGTTTATGGACTGTGTATATTTCTTTTTCCTTTAAAAGAATTATAATTTTTTATAATAGATATTCGTTGCAAGACTTGCAAAATTAAAGGAAAACTCGTTTATTGATAAGTTGGCCTTATAATTTTAGTTCAATCAAAGGGTTTGGAGAGTTAAGAATTTGTGGCCATTCCTTTGAAACTTGTATGAGTTCGTTTTGATTAGTGAAAGAAACCCAATCTGCCACTTGAATCTTAAATCCCCTTTAATCCAATGGTTTACGCTTAGAAGAGTTTCTCTATAAATTCCTTATATAAAAAAGTTTAAGAAAATAAATTAAAACAATTTTTTTTTCTAAATTAAAATTAATCATGAACTAATTTATAAAAGTTTTTTTAAAATTTTAAATTCTAATTTTTATTTTTATTTTTTTTTAAAAGAAGTTAATTTTTTTTTTCCTTCTCCTTTTTTTTTTTTTAAAAAAATATATGGAGAACCTGATTCATTACATCTCTTAATTTTTTAATACAAAACAAAGAAAAGGGGAAAAAATATCATTACTTCAATTGATTCAATTTGTAAATCCAATTTTAAGATCAACTGTGAATTTAAATTAATTTACTCAAAAATTAATCATGATCTTTAAACCCTTTTTTCAGTAGAGGTTTATGAAAAGAAAATATTTGCTTCTCATGATTAAGCTGTACCAAATTTTTGACTTGCAATTTCTCTCTCCATATTACGTCATAATCATTCTTTGAAAAAGAAAAATGAAATTGAGGTGCAATTTTTTTTATATATATATATATAATTCAAAGAAGTTGGCGAAAAAGAAAAGCGTTAAAATTGAGATGACGAGTAAACTACTCGTCAAAGTCCTAGCACTCGATTTATCTTTTTAGGGCTTTGGTATGTATTTTGATTCCTCTTTCTTTTTTTTTTTTCTTTATTGCACGATGTTAAATTAACATTTTTAAAGCAAAATGGGATGATTGGTACCTAAAAGAAATTATTCCTCTACTTTCTTTTTCCTTTGAATAGTAAGCAATTAAAAGGGCCATGGTGAGATTAAAATTTTGTTGAACACTTTGGATTCAATTGGGTAAATTTCTGGTTCCCATAAATGCCTGAACTATGTAAAATATTTGGACACCATAATTGTTTGCCTGTTTCATCTAACACTCAAGTTGATATAGTACCCAGGAAAGAGTTGCTGGGATTGTAAATGGACATTGTACTTTTTAAAACTTGAATGAATTCAAATTTCCTCCACATGTTTCACTCTGACTCAAAACATTTTACTTTTAATTGTGTACCTACCTTGTACTACTTATGCAGGTCCTAGTTCTTGGTCTTAGGAGGTATTAATGCTAATGGATGTTTCACATTGAACTCCAGTTTCATTTATGCATCCAAAGTCTATGAATTCAAACCTATTTACCAATCAAAAGTAACAATAATAGGAAGAAAAAGACATGGTGAGTAGAGAAAGGCTCTGTTAGATTGTGAGTGCATCCATCAATATCCACACAAACTACAATGCCTGTCTGTGTGCAACAAAATTCCACACAATATTGAACCATTCAAGCAAACCCTGGGATAAAAAAAGGTGGTCCCTAAGACCAAACCCATGATTTAATTCATCTTCTTCAACTCATCTTTTAACCTTACCTGGGCCCCTCAACAGCATGCCCTCTGGTGGGACCCTTTTGTTATATGACACCCACCAAGTTGATTTTCCATGTGGTGGAAGATATGACCCCCACAATGAGTGAGAGAATGTGCAAGAGAAGAAAAAAGAAATGCCCCATTGGAGAAACGGTTGGTAACCATACTATACAAAGGGTCCAGGAAGAAAAACACAAAAGGAAAAGCTGAAATTTGAATTATGTCTCTTTGGGAGCATGTCTTTTCCACACCCCTGCTTTACATTTAAGAGCAGAAGCACAATATGATAACCTTTGTAATTATTTAGTCCCCCACATATATAACCAAGGAAATAAATTTTAAAAAACTAAAGTGAACACAAACACATTTTCAGAATCCCAAGGAACATCCACTTTTCTCCTTAGCCTGCGTTGACTGACTCATACTACTACTATTCCTAACTCTTTCTTAAACTCATCCATGCTTTTCTGTTTTCTTCCATAACTTGTACATAAATAGACCCTTCTCATCATTTTTTGTTGCCACCAAGTCACACTGTGTAGTATACCTTGTAGCAAAATGAACAATTTTCATTCCCTAGCTTACACTGCTACCTCTACTAGCCTCTGTGGTTCTTCCCTAGGTTGGGATTATCACAACCTTGGAGTTCTCAACGCGGACAAATTGTCTTTAAGTACTATACTTTTCTTTCTCTTTATATTGCTACCTTCTTGGATAACGATATTAATGCTTATAACTAGCTAAGTGTTGCAATGCAATGATTGATGATATTCAATATGCAGTGGAAGCTATGGAGGGAAGTACACCATCACTCTCACCTCAACACTCTGATTTCTCAACTGGGTATCTCGAAGATGCTTTGATTGAATCATGTGAACGTTCCAAACGTAGACGCTTGCTGCCATGTACTACTGATGAACATAGCAAGAGTTTCATTGATGACCTTGAGCAGGTATAGAATTAACCATATACACTCTTTGTTTCAATTTCTCTTCAGATCAGTTTGAGTTTCTCTTGTTCTTGGGTGAGACTGAATATATATAATGTTTTCTTCACTTCAGAATTTCTGGAACTTCAACCCCTTATGGCACCAACCAGTAGAGAACTTCAACTTCTACTGCATGAACCAGATAGAAAGGTTTTGTGGATTTTCAGGTATATGCATGTCATATATGTACTGATTGTTACACGAGCTCTTAATGATAGGGTCAATTTGGTTCAAAATGCTATTATTCCAAACAAAACACTGAACACTATATATAATGTTGTTACCTTTGTAACTAAGTTATTGAGAAGAGGGGTCCCAGAGAAAAATAAAGAGGAAAAATGTGTTGATAATTGGTGATGATTGAGCTGTTACTGGTACCCTTTTTTTAATGTGACATTTCTGATGTATTGTAGATGAGCTTATAAGCACATCAAGGAGCGAGGAAGCAAACATTCTTCTTGCAGATTCTAAAACACCGGAAGAGACAATATCAGCCTCTGAATCTTTAAATTCATCCTCATCTTCATACAAACAACCGGTGACATGCAAAACCACAGACCCCACAGTAGCCCCAACAGGTACTATATTCTCCTTTTCTCTTCTCTTCTAACTATTATAATATATAAGGAAAGGGAAAAACTTACATAGTTGTTTTTTGGTGTTTTCCTTCTATCAGATTTGGAGTTTTATTTATGAGTAATAGAAGTTTGCTTTAAAGGTCAACATATATTACAGATACAAAACTCCAAGTGTATCCAAGTTTTGTCTTAATATGTATTTGTTTGTATTAAAACATGAATAAATGCTTATTGTATTGTATGGTTTTACAATATATATGAACAGGCAGTGATGAAATGGGGAACAAAAAGGTGGTAACAAGAGTGGTGTATCCATTTGCAATGGTGAAGCCAGGAGGTAGGGAAGGTGATGTGACATTAAATGACATAAATGAGAGGATCCTAATGCCTCCCACAAGGCCAGTGAGGCATCCAGTTGGGGACTTTGCATGTCGGCCATGCGTGTCCGCAGAGGGTCCAGGCCTTTCAGGGAAAGCAGTGGTGGCCCTTACTACAATTCACACACAGGGAAGAGGCACAATCACTATTATCAGAACCAAAGGCTAAGTAATATTGAGCTGTGCTGTGTTATGGCTTGCTTGCTAGGCTAGCACCTATCCAGCTTTTACTTGAAGCAGCTTTTTGAGCCTGATTTGCTTTGTTTTCATCAGTCCTTCTTCCAATTGTAAAGATGGAAAGCGATATCTATGTATGTGCATACACCTTATAATACTTGAATCTTATGTTAAAGCTGTTCTTCTCAGAGATTCAGGCCAAACCTAACAATTATTTGATTTGAGTGCTGTCCTAGCTACTACTCAATGATAATAATAATATAAAAACAATATACAACAGAAGAGGGGAGGAAAAAACAGCACAATGAAATTAAGGTTTTCTGCCACTGGTTAACACTTTTGATCTTTGACAAAGACACAACAGTAGATGCCATTGTTTCTGCATCCTTGGAAGGATATGTGTGTCTTTGTATATTATGTGGCTAATTGAAGTAAGGAGCAAGAGAAACAAATTGACATTTCACACCACAAAATTTTAAAATTAAATTCACATTAAGATAAATGAATAATTTGATCTTTGAATGCATGAAACACTGTCAATTTAGTTCTTGAAGCAACAAAAAAAATCTTATCTAGTCTCTGAAAAATATAGAAATTATTTTTTGAAATTAGTGTCAAATTTATCTTTGAAATTATATTTTAATGAAAACTAGTGATCTCATGAAACTTAACAACAGCAAATAATGGTTAGATTATTTGCACATTTAGTTATTAAATTATCAGTGTCTCACATATTCAAGAAGCAAACTGATCATTAGTTGTTGTCTTGGTTGACCATATAGGAACTAAACACATCATAGCTAACTCTGAGTAAGGCTGTTATAATTTCTGTGTTAAGTGCATAACATACTTGTTTGTAAAGATGATAGCAGAGTCTTTTGAGAGAAACTGAAGAAGAGCTGATGATTATTTTATTATATTTTTCAACTTAAACAGTTCACAGCATCCACAGTTAAAAATGATATGTTCACAGATTTCAGTGAGAGAAAAGGAACTGAGGACAAAACAAGCAGTGTTGCCATTTAATTTACCCACACTAATAACATATTAGCACTCAAAACAATTCTAGCCATATCACACTAACCACCTACCTACAATACAAAAGAAGCACGATAAAGTGTTGAGCAAATCTAATGCAGAAGCAAGTATTGTTTCTCTTCTTTTTCTCTCTCTTTATTGATAAGATATTACTACTTTTACAATACTGCCAGACAGAAGAGATAAGAAGACCTATACTTAATTACCAACTCCAAATGTTTAAATTGACTTTTGATAGTATAAAGACAATTTACAGCTACCCCCAGGACTTTATTAGCCTCTTCTCTTTATTAGGAATTGAACCTAAAACTTCATTTTACTTTATCACATCCCACTCTTTAAATCAAGTTGCTTCAAATATATTCACATTCCATCTTTTTGTCTGCCAAATCTTCCACCTTCTTTCAGCTAAAAACTGACTATTATATACAATTAATTGTTAGTTAATTACCTTAAGACAGGGATAGGCTTAGATTCTCACAACATACTAAAGAACAAACAATATATGACAAATAGACAGAATAGTCTGAAGTGAATCTTGCACATGAGTCCAAACTTGAGTAGGGAGGAGAATACCTCAATCATGAGTCCAAACATGATACTATAATGTAGTTGTTAGAACAAAGAGGCCTAATTTCTTCATGCCCAGTTGTGGTATGTTGTGGTGTCTTCCTCAGAGGTCAAACCATGATCAATTTTACACAATCCAAATAATAGACAGTATCTAATGTGGGACCCATGAATTAATAATCAAATCATACAGTACCTATATGATTTTCTAAGCCAAATTTCGGTCACTATCTACTACTATGCATTCTTGTGTGGAACCACTATCCTAATTTGATATTATTTTCTTTTTGGTAATGTTTGTGTGGCAAAGTTCATTTCATTGGTACATCACTTAGTGGCATTTGATTTCATGACTCTGCATGGTGTAGACCTACCTCACTTGAAGGGAACACTGTCACAGCTGTACGGCAAAAGTCTCAACATCTAATCTCACCTCATATGTGTTTGGTGGGGGATTGGGTCATTGAGTGGAAATTGTCCATTCTATTATGTGTGTATGCATGGTTTTGTCTCCTATAGCAACCATATGTTAGATGAACCATCCTCTGACTTTTTCCCTTTTCTAAATATTCTCTTGGACCATCTTTTTTATGTGGTTTTATTATCTGATGTTTTGGACCCTTTGTCTTCTACCATATATGTATGCTGTGTATGTATTTGTGGTGAAGTCCCTTTTAAAATGTTATAACTTGAAGGTAAGAAATTTTCTATGCTCTTGGAGCACAAAGTTCAGAACAGGTAGGCACAGAAAATTTTCAGTGGCAAATGATAAACTTAATCATCATCCAGTTGTGAAACACCATATGAAATGACATCAAATAAGTCAGAAATGAATGATGAAATGGTTCCTTTACCTGGATAGTCACACATGGCAAATTGGCAACACAGTGGTAAACTTGGACCTTTTTTAAAGGTCAAATTTATTATATAATTGTATACTTTTCATATTATATACAAATAAATGAAGCAGATGGGAAGTTTTTTATTCTTAAATTACAATATATATATATATGTAAGTTGAAAATTGTAGAATATATATGTATAAATTTGTAGGTCTCGAAAAATTTAAAAAATAATTTGCAAGTTAGCTTTACTTGGTTATGTGTAAACACTTTCCTGAGTCTACCATTTGATTGGTGAAGAAAAAGTGATGATTGGTTCCCTTGTGAGTGCTATTGATGGGGTTGGCTTTTCTAGGTCAATGTGGCAAATTATTTATGTATTTATACAAATTTAACCTGATGCATTCAGGTCATCACGTGTGTGTGTCATTCTTATAATAATAAGAAAATTATATTATAAAATTGTAATTCCTTTTTCAAAATTATTTATTTCAATAGTGTCAAGATCTTTTTGAGATAAGAGCAACTTTAATTATATCTTTTTATTTAAAATTACGATTATATGCGTGACTCTACAGAGAAAAAGTTATCATGCATAATTTTTTTATTTGATTTTAAGTTTGAAAACTCATAAGTATAACAGGAAAATACGTCACACTATCTTAATTTTAGTTATTCTTAATTACCTTTACTTCTATTATTTTTTTTATTATATTCAATTTGATTTAACTATTAATAAAATGTTGAACTAACTCTCATATTTTATAAATTCAGTAATTTGATCATTTTTCATCCAATTAGCAAAATCGTTAAAAATGAACATAAATGAATTTTGTTTTTTGTAATTTATGATCAACACACGATGGTAATTCATAAAACAAAAAATGTCAATTTTAACAAATCAAAGGATTAAATTATTAATTTAGAGACTTAATTGAATACCAGAAAAATCGTATCATTACATCTTTTAAATTAAGCCTACATATTAAACTAACCATGATTTGTAAAATAATTCCTTCCTTAAACAAAATACCATAGAGATATAAAATATATTCTACAACTTAACTTTCAAACTAATTGATTAAATTTTTTTTGAACCGACATTATTTAATAATGAAAAAAAAAAAGTTTAAAATAAGGCACAGTTTAAATTTCTTTCCTGTTTCTAACGTTTAAAAACTTTGAAGATGATTAGTTGAGAATCAAAGACGAAAAAGGAAAAAAAAATCTCAGTTACAAGGAAGAAGAAATGGCCCACAGGGTCCTCTCTATTATTAAATCAAAATGTGAGATCATAATTAAACCCAATATGAATCAAAGTGGGTTCCATGCTAATGTAAAACAGAATTCATCATTGTCTACTCAATATTGTTTAAATTCAAATAGTAGTTACTCAAGACACAATTAATGTTTTGTACTATTTACTCTCTATGAAATTGGGTTTATTATATATGTGATTTTTTTATGTGCCAACTCTTTTATAAATGTATGATGTCTATCATATATTTATGATTACAATCATTATATCATGTATAAGTGACTATATTAGGCTTGAACTATTAGTATAAATAAGAGCTTTTAAAGTTTACTAATTTAGTCATGTAAATTAAGAAAGTAAGTGATAAGAAATATAATTAGATTTATTTATTAAATTTATAATGATGCATAAACCGTTAAATAAGATATATTAAACTTTATTATGACATACTTAATACAAATGTCTTGTTTTTTTAAAAAAAATTATGTTTGATTGAGATGTGACTAAACATTCTTAAATTTTGTTGATAATATGCTTAGTTTAAATTATATTAATTTACCCTAATGTGGTTGTATATATGATGACTATAATAACTATAGTTAATGTATAGTTGGTGATACTATAAATAATATAGTTAATGCAATAGTAGGTGATACTATAAGTAATGAGTAGAGGTAATAAAACATGGAAAATTTATATATACACTTAATTTGATGTATGTATTCTTTTGAAAAAATTAATATCTCATATATACGTAATACATAACCCATCATTAGAGTACCCATATAGAATTTAATTAATCTAAAGTAAAGAAACCAAGCAAATTATTATAATTATTTGATAAATTGAAATTTTGCTAATTAAATAGTGCTTTAAGACACGCATGATACTTCTTCTATTTTCCATGAAATAGCTTTATTCCAATTGGTGTAAAATAAAAAAGCTTTATTCCAATTAACAAGTAAACTAACTAACAATTAATATTTATAGCATGATGAGAGGTTAGTATGGAGACATAAATAATTTATGGGATATAAAAATAAATAAAAAAATTAATTCATTAGATATATTAATTTAAAAAAAATGGTTGGAATTATTTTCTTTTTAATTTTTTATTGTTTTTGTTCTGACCTTAAGTCCGAGAGATAGTATAGTTAGAGTCAATTATCGCATCTGATGTTCCGGTGCGTCAATATAGTCTCACATCGTTCAGGAGCCGAGACGAATGGCAGTTTAAATACACCTTCCTCCCTCAATCGTCTGAGATGCCTTTTAAGGAAAAAAACCATGACGAAACACCGACCTTCAAAGCGGACAATACCTCGGATGCAATGATTGACCCTAATAATGATACCTCTCGGACTTCAGGTCCAAACATTGGTCTCGCCTGTGAGAACGAAAATGTATCCCAAGCCCTTCAGTTAGGGGGAAACCACTCCCCTTAGACCTTGATGAAAGACTTATTCTGGTATTGCTAATATAGTCTCACATTACTCAGGAGTCGAGACCAATGACAATTTAAATACACTTTCCTCCTTCAATCCTTTAAGATGTCTTTTAAAGACAAAACTGTGATGAAATACTGACATTCAAAAAGAACAATACCTTAAATGCAGTGATTGACCCTAATGATATTATCTCTTGAAGTTGAGCTTAAAATAATTTTAAACTTTTTTTTTTCTGCCCACACCTTTTATTATTTAAACTTATGATAAGTTTCAATCACGATATTTTTTTATGGACTCTCTCCTTTACTCTTTATGTTTATTTGCCTCCACATTTATTTTTAAATTCTCCCCTTTTTTAAACATCTTAAAACATTATATTTTGTATTATCAAAACTTGATATGTAATTATTAATATGACCCCAATTGAAGAACATATGTCACAAAAAGATAAAATTATTAAGAGTTAAAAAAAAAAGCTTACAAGACATTAGAGAACATATGTCACAAAAAGATAGAATTACTACAAGAATTCAAAGAAAAAATAAATAAAAGTAAGGAGTTTACAAGACATTAAAAGAAGATATATATTACAAACATTTACCTTAATATCTATTATAATTTCAAATAAATAAAAATATAGAAAAATATTTTCTTTCTTATTGTCTTTAATAACACTTTTTTTATTGTCTTTAATTACTTCATATCACAAAAATTTTATTATCTAAACTTAACTATCAACTTCAATCACAATCATTTTTGCCTCAACCCTCTTCCCCCACATTTAATCTTAAATTCCTTGTTTTTTTTTTTAAACATCTTAAAATATAATTTGTATTATCAAAGCTTGTATTATAGTTATCGATATGATACCAGAAGAACATGTCATAAAAAGGTAGAGTTTGTACAAAAGATAAAAATAAATAAATAAAGATAATTTACAAAAAAAAATAAAAAAGATATTAAAAACATTTAACTTAACTTAATATCTCTTTTAATTTCTTTGTAAAACACAAAAATCTTAATTGGATAAATATGTGTGTTAACCAAACAAGGACTAGTATATTTATATTCCATACAAGAGCCTTTTTTTAAAAAGTTATAGAAGTATTATTCCAATAAGCCTTAACTTTTTTATCTTTTTGTTTTCTTTACTTGATTTTATAATCAACTCTTCACACTTGAATATTCATTTAATTGATCTCATGTTCATTTAAAAGGTTGAATTATACTTGATTTTCTCCAATCTTAAAATGCATATTAATCATGAATGTCCTTCACTTTCCTTCCATGATTTGATTTGACTTCTTCTTAGGTTTTTGGGTTATCCTTCATGATTTTTTTATTTCAAAATTGATTAAATTCATATAAACATCATAAATATGAATCTGTTCAAAATTGTTTCAAAAGAATATGAATTCTATCTTTCTTAATTCATATTCCATAGATCTAAGTCTTAATTCACAATATTGAATCTTATCCATTATTGGGTCACATTACAATAAAAAAAAAATAGAGATGTGCTCAGCAAAAATAACTTAAACCCAAGAATTTAATATGCTAAATTAATTAAGCATTACAAAAATAAAATTAAAGTAACCCGTTCTTCTAAATAAATATGTAAATAGATAGACTCCAACTCTCGTAATAATTATAATAAATTAAAGTCATTAAGTTCTCTACGAATTCATTATTGATAGAAGGATTAAACATACTTTGAAATTGGTTTCACATCAAAAAAATTTGTAGACTTAATTTATATTTCTATGCTCTTTTTTCTTGTCCATTCTATCTTTGAAGATGAATAAATATAAAGTAATGTATGTTCTCTCCCACCAATATGCATCCATCTGAATTGACTCTTATGTGATAGTTACATTCAATTAAAATCATTAAATAGTTCTTTGCCAATTGATTATTCCACAGATTAAATCTACTCCTCATTTAAAACATAAGTTCAAGTGGTGTTCAAAACTTAACCAATTAATCCAAAATTGTAATAGAAAACCAATATAAAAATCGAAAATCGACCATGAATTTTCTTCATGTTTTTTTTAATCTAAATTTTTCTCAACCGAGCATTTTGCTCTGAATTTCACATTGAAAATAAGACTAAAACCAAACCGTTTATTGTATTTAAATATAATATTATACATTTAAAATTAATTAACAATTATTACACATAATATGTGTATCTAATAATCTTATTTGATCCGAAAATGTCTGTATACATATATGAAGGGCTAAAAAACACGTAATTTTAAATCATTGTTTTTGACAATAAAAAATCTGTATCAATATTTGATTTGATTAAAAATACTAAAAATATTAAACTAAAACCATTATTCCCCCCTGAATATATGTATTTATGAATTATAGGGTTAATAAATCTTGATAAGCTCACCAAATATTAATTAGCGGAATTACAAATAGTTTTGCAAAAGCTTATAACTTGACAAATTTACATATTAGACCTTTCAAATGATCTAATTGAATTTTGGTGTTTTCATAAGGTTGTATATAATATTTTCCTAAAATCTTTTACACTATTTCATGAGTTCCAATTTTTCAGCTTAATAAAATACTAAGCTAAACACTTTTGCTTAGTGATATATATATATATATATATATATATATATATATTTTTATATTGCAATGTGATTCTAATTCAAATTTCAATTGTAGGAATAATATCTCCAAATACTAAACATAAAAAAAAACTAAATGTGATAATTTAGTTTCTGTACTATCCCGAATCGGGTAGGTATTTGACCGAGCTTACTAAGAGCCCATCTGGAGAAGGCGACAGCGTGAGAGCTTAGCATAGACCACGAACTGACCTAACATGCCCAAAAACACGACCTGTTTTGGCCTTGGTCCAGTATCGTGCAATGCCAGCAAGGGATGAATTCCACTAAAGTAAAGTATACGTTTTTCTTGCACACACATATTTTTTATAGTGTAATAAATATAAATGTCATATTCTCGATAGCGTAATAAATATAAATGTTATATCCCCAATAACACAATAAATATTATCCTCAGTATCCTTATTACACTGTTTAACTATTTCAATTTATATACTTTATATCTAAATTTTATAGAGAGTTACTGTGAAATGACACATTAATGCCTGGAAAGACCTGAGTTAGAAATCCAAGCCTATGAACTTTTATAAATAGACAACCACCCACAGGAAGTATTTCAACTTGCATCTTTGCAGTATATTTTACCATACACATTATATTTTGTGCTCTCACTGACTTGAGCATCAGTCGCAGGTGGAGCCTCTCTCATCCCCAGAAGATCGATTTGTTGAAGCCTGAAAACCAATCACCAAACACCTCATCCATTAGTTGACAAACCAATAGAAGGAAATTCAAGGAGAGCTCATCCTTACTCCGATCAACATTGAGCCGGCGAGAACAATTTTTTTATTTATTATTAATGTGAGTTTACTAATCACATGCTTTAGGTATAAGTGAAATTTTAAAACAATTATAAATTTATGATACTTGGAAGACAAAAATATAATCAAGTCAAATATTCTTGCCCTTTAAAAGTTCTTTTAGATATTTTATACATTTTTGTCCAGTGTACTGTGCTGTCTTATGTACTTTATTTAAATTAAATGGGCAGCAACTACATATAATATGTATATATTAATAAAAGAAACTGTTCCAAAAATAATATATATGTAATTTATATTGGCATTTTTCACAGATCCTAGTAAGTGGAGGAAGATTCGTAAGAAGGTGTGAAATTATTTAATAGCAAGTGATGCATGTGACTAAATAAAAACTATAGAAAGATATATTATTTTGAAGGGTGAGTTTCTGTAAATCTTTGCTTCATTAAAATATGTCTTAAAATTTGATACTTTCCGTCCTATATAATGGGATGGTCACTGTGCAAATACAAAGCACGACCCTTTATTTTAGGGTAGGCTTCTAATCTATATAGTGTGCATGTCTTAATCTAGAACTTGAACTTTTCTATCACTAGAAGATAGCATTGTAATTTGTTAATCATAATCATAATAATAATAATAAGATTTGAATAATTTGATAAATAATTATGTTGTATAATTAGTATTGGAGGCAAATACATGAGTAGTGTTTCAAAAGTAGGAGATTGAAAATTAGTTGGATTGGATGAGTACAATCTCATCTTTTGTGTCATCATTTGGTACAAGTCTGGGATATGTGGTGTTAATTGTTGGTGCATCATTCTCATAAAGGTTTATTTTCCATAGTTCTGCAATCTCTTTTCCTGTTACAATCATGCTGCTGCTGCATCACATGTCTGGCTGCACAATTCTGTAACAAGGGTTGTTTGAACTGCTCTTGGATACACCAAAAATTAAGCACATTCTCTAATTCTATCTATTTTTACTTCTTTATTTTAATTTAACTACTAGAAAATTATTAAATAAAAATTAATTTTAAAGATAAAAAATAATTAATTACTATATTAACTAAATTAAATATTATTTTAAAGACTAAAAAAATTATTGGTTTCTAAATTAGTTTATATTATTGATAAGTAGTTTATAAATTGGTATCTAATTAAATAATTGATAGTTATAACCTAGGTAGCTAATTAGATACTAATTTAAAAACTATTTATCAATAATAAAAATAGTATTTGTTTATCAGTAAAGAATAAATAAAATAAATAAGGCATTTCAGGAATGTCTCCACTTATACAAATAATTTCAACACAAGTTTCTTATCTCCCAATTAGTTGGGAATCCCACAGACATTACAACACAACAACCACATTAACATACCATAACAAGAGTACATCAATATACAATTACACAACCCTTCCAAAGAACACATTCTTAAGACAAGACACAAAAATCCAACAACTAAACTCAGTCTTTGCTGGCAAACAAAAGTAAACTAAACACCCAAGTGTCAAATCCATCAAACCGACCTTGTGATGAGGATATAGAAGTCAAAAAAACCTGCACAAAACACAGCACGTCTTCCAAATCTGGACAAATCATTAAACAAGAATCACCAAACATCAGTCTCTCAAATATTTCATATAACATTCTTAAAGGTTTTAAATACCAATCTCCGAGTATGATAAATCAACAAATCTTTCTTACCATAACCCAAGACCAAAATCTTCAAACCGAAGAAACAAAAACCAAGAAATCCTGCACACAACACACTACAACAGTAAAATAATATCTAATTTAGTCAATATAACAACTAATTATTTTTAGTCTCTAAAATTAGTTTCTATTTAATAATTTTCTAATAATTAGTAGTAATGATAATAAACTTGCGTTCCTTAATTATAATCTTTCATTTCATTTCTTCTCTAACTAACAAAACGTAAGTATTTTTTTTTATCAGCAATAAAATAAATAAATAAATAGGAACCACTTCAGGGGTGGTCCAACCCTTATACATAAATACCTAACAATAACTCTTATTAGAACGTCTGCCTACCAGTTTGTCAAAAGGGCTACCAGACCAACACTACCCAACATTACATAATCAACCTCATACAATTCAAAGAATTTAAAATTCAACTAGAATACGGGAAATAACGTAAGTATTGAATCAGTTACCATGCAAGTATTTCAATCTTTGATATTTTGTTACTTTGCTTATATATTGCGTAATCAAAGAGTATCTTAAGCTTGTATTTACTTCTAATCACAAACTCTATGTTAAACTTATTACATATACTCAATTCCATTTTCAAAATTCATTTCCATCTTAGACACGTGATTTTTTCTTTTAAATTTCAGTTATTTTTTTAACGATGATGGTAAACTGTTCGTAACAGCTGTAGTTATTATTATTATTATTATTGATATAATTAAAAAAATCAATAGCGACAAATGCTAGTGGCCAAATCTTTGTTCTTTTTATTGAATAGGTGTAATAGTAATAATACCAATAATACAATAGTGTGATTCAACTCTTCTTTTTACCAAGGTACAATTTTCTTTTAAGATACAATTTTTTTTTCTCATGGAACTATAATAACGACATGATAGTGATGACTTAAACTTTCTTCTTCTTCTTTTTCTTTTTTCTTTTCTTCTGATGGAGGTACAATAGTAACGGCTTAACGAAGAGAGTAAGTGGTGGCAACACATTGGATTCTAGAGAGTTTCAAAACGTGCAAGCAGAAGAATCCAGAAAAAGAAGTGAAAAAAAATATTATGTAGGAGATTTATATAAATATTATACGTTTTTATTGATATTATAATTTTATTTTATTATTTTCATTATTTATATTATATGTTGTTATTAATAGTATAATTAAATATTTTTAAAATTGTTAAATAAAAATTTATGTAATATTTAATTTTGTATATTGTATACCCTAATAAAATATCACATAAGAGTATTTGAGTAAAATACAAGAATCTCTCGCTCTCAAAATCACTTAAACACAAGAAATACCCCCTTCCCATTACACATATCTAAAAACAAACACAATATTAATTTTATTATTGACTATAATTATCTATATAATTATCGTTGGGAGTGGAAAAACAATCTAGAATCATCGTAAAATAAGTACCACTATCATTTTTTATACAACAATTATAAAAGTATCTATAACTATTTTTTCTCACTTTTAATAATGATTGACCTAAAACCATCATAAAAAATTGATATTTTAAAATTAAATTAATTATAAAATTATCAACGTCACTTTTTATGACAATTCTTCTTATAATTGTCGTCTTTTATTTTGACAAATGATGACAAAAATATTAACTTCAAAATTTCAAAATTGCTATCAAATTTTTTTTAGATAATAAGAAATCATCATTGAAAATATGTTATAAATAACTATATTTATACTAATATAATTTTAACAAAATTTAAAATTTATTGGATAAATTAAAGTTCAAACCACTTGGTCATAAGATTCCATAAGGATATAAAATTTTAACAAAAACATAATTGAAATATTAATTTATAATTTTTTATTTTGTACTTAATTAGGTACAAATTATATATCATTAAAAAGGTTTTTTGGCCATGATGGGGTTATTTTATTTTTTTTGTTTTTACCAAAATGGAGTCCGTTTAAAAAAATTACAAATTTAGGCAAGTCGTGCCAATTCGGCACGACTTCATATACAGAAGTCGTCCTAATTAGGCACGATTTCTGCCATGTCATACTAAAGTCGTGCCAACTTGGCACGACTTCTGCCTTGTCATACTGCCCTGTCATATTGAAGTCGTGCCAACTTGGCACGACTTCTGCCTTGTCATACTCAAGTCGTGTCAACTTGGCACGACTTCTGCCACGTCATAATTTTTTAATTTTTTTTAATTTTATTGTTTATATATTGGGTAGTAAGTTATGTAATGTTAAAAATTAATTTGATACATAATTTTCTAAGAGTGTTAGTTTT
>Ga0123342_1002694_pt1 | contig 29234 bp, 18 predicted proteins | sample Turbeawhitnodule_FD_89960 | JGI IMG/M metagenome (GOLD analysis project Ga0123342, IMG submission 89960) | Root nodule microbial communities of legume samples collected from Mexico - Turtle bean Mexico white nodule | ecosystem: Host-associated > Plants > Roots > Nodule | place: Mexico: Nepantla... | reverse complement strand
GTTATAAGTCCAGCAATTTTGACCGGTGTAGTTTAGCACTGTAGGAGTTGAACCATCGATACCACATAGGAATGACATGTAATCATCATAGCCTACAAAGAAAATTATGTGTAAGCACACTTCAGATTCAGAAACCATGTTTGTTCGTTAATCAAACTGCTTTCATAAATTTGAGCTAGCTAAGTGAGATATTGAACAACAACTGCAGCTGAATTTTTGAAGCATTTGAATCTGCATGGACATTATAATTATTTAAAAGTTCATTAGTTAAGTGTGACTTACTAGAATCAAAGAGTAATCCAGGATTTAATGCTGCAGTAGCATTCACAAAACCACTTCCCATGTCAAAGGGAGTTGCTGGAGATAGGTTAAGGTCTACAGTAGGATATGATCTCTGAGCCAATATTGACCTCCCATTGTTGTCATACAGAGAAGCTGAAGTGGAAAGTGAGGATCCAATGGCTGCAGGACTGAAATTGGGGAACTTTTGCTTAACTAGCGCAGCAAGACCAGCAACATGAGGTGCAGCCATGCTTGTGCCAGACATCAATGCAAAATTCTCACCTGTTGCAACAATGCATATCAGATATTCAATTTCACTGTGTTCACATGCTTAATAAACCAAAATTCCTATTTCCTAGTGTAGATTATAGTCTATGAAGATGTTTAAGTTAGAATGAACATCTTAGACTTGTTCATGTTTTGTATTCTAGTAATAATTTGTTTATGTACTGACAAACCTAGAAATTCAACAGAATCAGAGGCAACAGAACTCCAAGCAGCCCATATAGAATTTCCAGGTGCTACCAAATTGGGTTTCATAATGTCAGCTTCATGAGGAAGACTGTCCTCTGGATCGGGTCCTCTGGCAGAGTAATACACAACCTTTGGGGCCTCATTGTTGTAGTTAGCTTCTAATCCCCCACCAATACTAGCAACAGCTCCAAATTTAACAATTTTATTTGAGTCCCCATCTATTTCCAGTGAAGAATTGTAGTATTCAAGTAATATCTGTCCAGTTGAAAAAAAGAAGTAGCTGGCATCAAGGTATCATTCCCACACACATGTAAGCAAAGGATAAACATAACTTGACTATCGACATATGTCAAAATCCACACCATGTTTTTCATACAGACATTAATTGCTTAAAGAGAACAACAAAGATGACATATATATGCGATGTAATAAAATTCAAGCCCAAGAACAAAGACAGTATACATGTGCATTTAATCATGCATGTTCAAAGGAGAAAATTAGTAATGCACCTTGGAATCATTTGCAGATGAAATTATTATGCCAGGTATTTTCATTGGAACTGGGTTAAGCTGAAAAGAAGTCACAAAAGGATCCATAGAGAAAACAATCCCAACCGCACTAAGGTTCATGGCTGTTTCTAAGGCCTGTTTGATGGTGGAGAGCCCAAGTACAAATCGGACTGAATAGCTACAGATCAAAAGGTTGCCCTTGACCAAATCCTGATTGAATATACTTCCATCTTGACACTCACCAATATACATATCAGCAGCAACTCTTGTGGTTTTGTTCAAAGCATGTCGGGCATGAATCAGTTTGAACATTGTGTTCTCATGTGTGCCGGCTGGGAAAATGAAAAAATAGGGTAGTAACTAATCAGTAAATCTTATTAAGCACACTGATATAACATTATAATTGTACATGTTAACAATTGAATCAATTTTACTCAGAGGAACTTCAATGTAACACGATTAAGGCCTTAAGGTAACAAAAACTGGTTGTTCACAATGTAGCAGTGTCGATTTTAGATCTTGGATTTCTCTGTTCTTGATTGGGTAAGAAAGCAGAAATTGTTAAGCAGTTCAAAACTACCAAGTATTCATGGTCCCAATAAATGTCTATGTATCACATTCAAATTTTACAATTTATGAAACATAATTAATAACACTTGATTATTTGTAATGTGAATATTAATTGAGACTATTTTAGACCAGAACCATCAAATAATGTCTCATGAGAATGATGCCAAAAAAAGTAGTTCCAAACATTGCCTGATTTGATTCCATACAAGTTGGAACCTGAAGGGACTTCTGAATGAATACTATGAAACAAATCCTGCAAAGGTGTTGAGCTAAGGTTGTGTGGCCCATCAGCTAATATGTATTTCTTGTGTTTGCAAGAAGGTAATCAATTGATATGATGGAATGCTAAGTTGGCCCTGCTTTTTCGTAAATCGTTGTAAAACATCATAGATGATTCTCATTTAAGGAACTCAACATGTCATTAAACTCCCTAGTCATTTGATAAATTGCTTCTTCGGGATGTCTAAAGGTGGTGTCGAAGACCATGTTATTCCTCATAAAAGGCAAGAATGAATACTAGAAATCAACAATGATATCAATATCTTAGTTAAAATTGATATAGCCATAAGCATCAAACAATAGTAAGTATTGTTATGAATAAATTTTTTGCCATTCCAACACTCAGGAATGTGAGATATAACCAATACTCTAGTGTAACATATGTACCATTGAATGTAAACAATTGTCATACATGAGGCTACTATAAAAATCAACAGTTAGGCATTATTATGTGATTATATCTTTCTTCTCTCATAGCAATCCATTAACCGTGACAGTCAGATAAAGTCAACGTATGTGGAGTGGAATACCTTGATGCCTTCCAAATAGTTGCATCATGATAACAATAGGATGTCACTCCACAATAGCATACCAAATTTAATGCACTATTGACCAAGCAGCCTTAGAGGCATCAGAAGTATTCAATCTCCTTATAGCAGGTATGCATGCTAGCATTCATAAAGGCCATACAACCATAGCTCAACATGTTTGCAGAATAAGTCCCAAAATATCCATTCCATGATGTTCCTTCTAGTTCAACCTTGTATGAATCAAAGTCAATCGATGGTTTTGATTTTTCAACACCATTATTTAGTACTATTTTTTTATGTCATCATTAATATCTCACCAATCATCTATGGAAGAATAATATTGTCCTACAATTCCATTTAAAATCAAGGGAAGTATAGTGACAACGAAGATGATGATGATTATAAGTGATGGTGGTGATCATGACAAACTCACACCCTTAAAGAACAATAGGTGGGGATTCTGAAGAGGAATGCAAGAAATTACTTTCTCATCTGCTCTACTTTAGTAATTTCAAAACCAAATTGCACTATTAAGGTCAAAAGTCCTAGTCTTAAACAGTCATGTATAGCTAACCGGGATAAGAGAAACAGAATTTTACGTGCAAGTCCAACTCCAGGTATTGTCACATTATTTCCAAGACATAAGGAGTTGCTATAAACTCGATCATGAGTGGTGGCACCAACTGTAAAGATCCAAGGACTGAAGGAGGACATGCTCATAGGTGATGGTCCAGTGTTGCCAGCAGCTTGCACTACAAAAATACCTGCTTTTACAGCTGACAGCAATGCCATATCAATTGGGTTGAAGAAAGTTGCAATACCAGAAGGCCTCCTATTAGGAGTGATTGACAAGCATATTATGTCAACCCCATCCTGAGCTGCCTGCAAACAATTGATGTAAAGAAGAAAATATATCAAGTGTCAACAATTGACCAAATAAAATTATCAAATACTGCTGACAGTTAGCATAAATGACAATACAAGTAAACGTACCTGGTCAATAGCCGCAACAACATCTGCTGCAAATCCTCCAAATCTCTTGTATAATGCCTTGTAAATGGAAATGCTGTAAAAGATTGAAATGGATAGCATTAAGTTACATGCATATAGAATAAAAATCAATTATGCTTGCATGAAATTACTATAAATCCAGTTTAGGAAAGATCCATTGTTTCATTTTGTTCTTGAACACAAAAGAATTACATAGATCGTTTCTATAGTATTTTTCAAGTGCCAAATAAATTTACATAATTTGTTGGTTGCTGTTGAAAACAAAGTTATGTGTAGATAAATTCTATGGAAATTAAGCATTCCACAAGGCACAAAAAGAGATAAGTGATAGAGACCGAGATATAGAAAATAAGTAAAAGCATGACACAATGTGGGAAAAATGTATGAAGGACAAGTAATGTACAGAGGGACATTGGAATGGTCCATTTTATAGGAGAAATAACTATTTTTGTTCTGAATCTGGCCCAAGCATTGAAGTTTTCTTTCAGTTTTTTTTTTCAGAAAATCATGTAATTTTAAGAGAGGAAATATTTTCTCCTTCTGAAAATCATATTCCAAATCTTATGTATAGACCTTTTAGCACCTTGTTGAGCAATTATCTGCAAAGCAAAAAACATTTAGTATTTCTCAGATAAATTATATCTTTGTATCACTAGATATCAACTTTCTTCTTTTTTCCCTTTAAAGTCCTGTGGTCCATTTAGTCTCATCTTCTCTAATTATTCTCCAAAAAAGAATGACACATGAGTTTTTAACTTGTATAAAGTTCAAGATTAGTTACTGCGAATGAGGAGCCATCCCACTAGCATTTCCAAAAACTTGTCCAGCAACGACCACTGGAATTCCATGGTTTCCAGCTGCAACAGAAGCTGTGTGCCTGTATATTATAGATACATCAGAATGAACAACATTCAGTGAAAAAACAAGTAAAATGAAGTTTTAGTTTTTTGGTACACTTAATTCAAATGACTATCATATTTTGAACTTCTGATTGAAAGAAGCATTGATGTGTCTCACATATAAGTTCATTTTAAACTTTCAAGCATTGGTAAGTAGCAATCCCAGATCATTTGTCAATAACATTTTTTTAAAACTATTGAAGCAAAAGAAAGGGGAAAAACTAATTGATGAGTTCAGAATTCTGATGAACATAAACTACAAAGAAATGATTCATCAATGTTCTAGTAGAGGAGGGAAAGAGACTTCAGAAAGATAATGGAGTTATAGAAAGACAGATTTGTTAATGTGGACAAAATGAGGGGAATGCGCTTAATGGGAAATGGTCAGTTGTTGTTTACAACAAATGAACACAAGACTCAATTGGAAATGCGAAAAACTCACGTGCCATGGCCATCTCCATCAAAGGGAGAAGCATAGTCCTGAGATGAGTTAAATATTCCTCTGGTTATAGCAGAAGCTGCAAAATGTCTGGCCCCAACAAGCTTCCTATTGCAAGAACCGGATGGAAAATCTGGAGTAACCTCACAGGCGCCAGAGAAATTAGCAGGAATAGGGAAAGGATGTTGAGATTTATCATCAGCAAAACTGGGGTGTGTAGGATCAATGCCAGTGTCAACAAACCCAATAGTAATTCCTTCTCCAGCAGTTTCAAACCCACCTGCTTGAGACCAAGCTCCCTGTGGCAGACCCAAAAATTGTGGAGTGTGTGTGGTTGCAGTCCTCACTGAAAAATCCAAAACCACATTGGACACTTCTCTTCTCCTTGCCAGTTTGTCTGCCTTCAAGATTTCAAAGAACAAGAACATGTTGGTTGAAGAAATTTATCAAATCACATATAGAAACACCAAACAAACCATGAATAAATGGAAACAAGAAATGCAAACAAGCACATGTTTCTTCACAGAATAAGGGCAAAATCAAGATGCTGAAAAGTAAAAACCATACCATACCTGCTGTTGGGTAACCAGCACAGCAAATCCATTAATCAAGAAGTGATAGCTATAGAGCTTCAGATATTTCTCCCCCTTAAACACCTTATTCAACAACGAGTCATGAACTCGGGCAAAGTATGAACCATATCCCTTATCTTCCTTTGTAACATTCTGATGTCTGAAAAAACCAAAAGACCATACAATCTCTCAAATATATGCACAACTAGGCAAAGAAAAGTCAAGAAATTAGAGGAAAATAAACATAAGAATGGAACAGAGTACCAAGAATTTAGAATATCAAACAGATGTAATGATAAGATTCTCAAACAACTTGTCCACATAAGAGTTATGTAGATACCATGGCAATCATTTTAACAAATGTTTATCATCATAACATAAATGCATAATTTCAACAAGAAGCCTTAGATATAAAGGTGTATCAATACACTTTGTAAACCTTCAAAACGAATATGGGGTACCTTGGTTTATGAACTCTAGTTCTTCTTTTCCCAGATGCACCATGTCCAGACTTGTTACCCACAGTGATCAACTCATGATGGTAGAGAGAAGCAGGAGCTTGTCTGAGAGTAACAATGTACACAGCTGTTGTTACTTCACTTTGACACAAGGAAGGTATTAGAAGCATTGCCAAGAAACACAGCACCAGTGAGTGTTTATGTGACCAATGCATGTTTTCCATTTGGGTTTTGGAATGCAAAGCCCCACCAAGCATGAACAAGATAGTGACAAGACAACTATTGTTCAGTTCAGGATGTACAGTCCATCTTCAGCTGCGAGACTTGTTGACCTTTAACATTTATAAAAAGTTCAGTGAACTCTGAAACTGTGTCTGGTTTTGCAGTTTGTTCTGAGGTGGAAGTGTGAAGTGAAGCCAACTCAACACTGATATTAACAGTTTATTAATTTTCCTTACTTATGTAAACTTTTAAAAGTAATAAATTGTAAAAAAAAAAAAATGTAACAGTTTAATAACTAATTAAAATAAAAATGGAAAACAACTCTATCTCGTCTAAATTTAAAAAAAAAAATACAAATGCAGATAATATTACCTTCTTAACAAATTATAACCTGTTTCGTATTATGTATCACTCATGAATTTGTAGTTTTAAGAACCAATGAGACTCTTTTATGCTGCTATTATGGACTAATTTCTTATTTAGAGAATCCACACATAATTACGACCAAATTACTGCCACAAACCTTTTCATGCAGTTGTTGAGTTGAGCCTTCATGCATACTCTCTCAAGTACTTAGAAACTATAATACTGATTCAATATGCAATAAAAACTGATATAAGACACTTTATTAGTTGATAATATAAAAAAATGAACAGGTCCTGTAAAAAAACTTTAATATACCCTTAATGCAAAAATCAAAGCCCTTTACATTGGATACTGATTTATCATAATCTTGTTCATAAAAGGTTACAGTTGCAGCCTGAGTTATACCCAGATGTGTAGGTATATATCTATTTAGTGCTGTTTCATCTTAATAGTATCATATGTTTGGGAAGAGAAAAATATATATAAATTGTCTTTAGTCTCCTCTGACCAATGTGATACCGGAATCAGGTTTAAGTTTAGACATGTATCTATATCACAATAACTTTACTTGTTTTAGTAATGACCAATACAAAAAAAAATGAATTGTTTGAGTATTTGGTGTTGTGTACAGTGATGAATGGGATATTGAATATGCATATCCTGCACTAAACCTAAAAAATAGTGGTGTTTTTGGGTGAAAGAAGAAAGTGGATGCATGATGGTTCGGTGGCATTTCAAGTGCAAGTGCCTTTGCGCACATGTGAGAGTGATAGTGCACCACTTTCTGTGCAAAAAAGAGTTTTCTCAAACCATTTTAACTCCAAATTGCATGTTTTGGAATCTCTTTTTGCTTTCTTCATTACTTGTCATTATGAGATCCACGCATGCCTCCATTCTCTTTTTCTTTCTAACCATTTTAAACCTTCAACCAACATTGCCACATTTTATCAAACTTTTTTGCTGTAAATAAAATATGGTTGAAGTGCACTCACCACTCAGTAGTAAACTCATAAAGTATGCAAACTTGTCAATGGACGTGCTTCCTATTATATTCATGTAAACAGACAAAGTATATATTATTATTTATATAATAACTTTTTGTAATATTCCTCTCTTATCTCTTTGCATTACATTACTATATTATCACTTAGTAGATGACAAAACTTCATAGAAGGTGGTAACATTATTATTAGTCTATTATTTTTTTATTAGTTGGATTATAAGATTGAGTTGTAGTAATCTGTTTTTTTTTTTATAAGGGTCGAAATGTGCTATGTTAATTTATTTTTTTTTTTATCGATAAAAAAATTGGATTTCTAGTAAATCATCTAGTAAGAGAAATGTTTCTTTGTAAGGCAAAAGAACCTCTCATTCTAATAGTTCGTGATGACTTTTGTTTGTATTGCAATTGATGGCTTTGTGCATGAGTCTCCAATGTCACAAGAAAGGGCTTTTGGGGGTGTGTGAGATTCTCATCATTCCAATTTTGTATCAATTATCCTCTCAAGTTCCTAAATCTCAGGATTCTATATTTGTTTTGTTCAAACTTTTGGAACTTCAAAAATCACAATCTTTAACCATCTTCATTCTAAATGTAAAGAGTCGTGAAGACATTTATGATAAACGTCTTGCTATGAGGAGGGAGATTGGTGTGTGGAAAGCTTCAGAATTGGATAATATTTGAAAATGGTGTTTATGCATTTTTTTTTTATGATCTTTCAAAGTGTGAATTTTGGTATAATCATTCTTCATCTTTGACGTTGATTATTTTTAATCAAAAAGTTAAGTGAGTTATTTTTTAAATCGGAAGAAAACAAAAGTTTAAGATAAAAAGTAACTTTCTAAAAGTTTTTCTATATAAGAGATCAAATTACTCGAATATAAAAAGTTAAAGATAAATTACTTGTTAGAAACATTAGATTAGGAGGAAACAAAATGAGAAAAATAACGAAGAGTTCCACCTTAAAATTATTCTTGTAATAAGTTGATCCATCTTCTCTGAATATAAATTATTTTATTTTTATCTCACTTTCATAGTGTAGACATTTTTACCATAATGATGAGATTAGAAATCCTAATGAAATGTTAGAGAAACTTTGTATTTCATCCTTGTTAGATGAGATTGAAAATAAACAAATATTGTAATTGTGGGTTTTCTCAAGTCGATTAATGTTTTTTCACGTTAAAAATTCTGTGTCATTATTCTATCTATTTTCTATTATTTGTTTATTGTTTTCACAAATGCACATCTTATATCTACATTAAAAGAGAGAGATTTAATTCTGAATTTTCTCAACAATAATTACTTACTAAAAAGAATCCCTAATATATTTCCCACATAATATTGGTGTGGTTTTCTCATTTTGTTGCGCATGTCTTGTAAGTTTTCACTAATTCACTTAATTAAATTAGTTTTTTCTCTTTAATTCTCCTTTTAAAACTGATATTTTCTTTTCCATAGCCACACATTTTTCTATATTTCTTTATAAACATATTTTCTGAACTTTCATATCAAATCAAACTGTACATGTTCCTCTCAATTAGTTATTTGATCAAAAGATGTCCTTAATTTTATTAACATATTTAGCTAATGCTTGAATTTCTTTTGTCAACATTAGGCCAACATAATGATATATTTAGAAATTATCATTAAACTTATTTTTATTAAATCAGCAATCTTTTGAAAATTTTAACTCCCTATTTTTTGACATTTTAATTATTACTATTATTGTTATCAATAAATAATTAAGTCATTTTAAATTTTTACTTTTACATTTTCATTTTTAAAACTGAAAGTTTCAAATGCTTCTATTTGTTTTAATTTATACTTTTATCATCGATAAATTTTAATATAAATACCATGCAAAATTTACTTAAATTTTATAAATACCCATGGAATTTTTTTCCTGGAATGCTTTAAATTCTTATTATGTCCTTATTGGAGAAGTAACTTATATGTTTAAGGTAAGCCACAACTTTAAGATCAATTCGGAAGTTCTATTATATATTCTCACCAGCTTTTTACTCTATTTCTTGCAACCTCTGTCGTCAACCACAATTTGTTATTGGAGACCTTTCGGATGATGGTGTTTCGATTGTTTAATCATATTCCAATGTTTTCTACCACCAGAACACTCCTTCATCGACATCTACAACAGAAAGAAATGACTCTACTAAGGACTAATTGAAATATCACTATTCAAAGTTAGATAGAGTTGTGAGATGTTATTTTATGTTCAAGCTTTCTGGATTTCCTCAATCAGAGTTACAAATGCCTCTCTCCACTTGGTGAACTGTGCATCAGAGCTGAATAACTTGTGCATGGCACTTAATTCTTCAGCACTCGCCTTTTTCAATAACCCTTCTAGCACCAATTTCATCTCTTCAAAAGAGTCACAATGTCTTCTGCTGCTATCTTGTTCCAGCTTTCTCAAACCAGGACCAAGAAGTCTGGTCTTGACATCACTTAGAGAGTTACTTGAACCATGACTGAGCTTACAGTCATCAATGCCACTGTCTGAAGATTCAGAGACAACTTCTTTGTGATTCCAGTACTCGACGCATTGATGATTGGGATCCAGAGCTTCAATGGCCTGGAAAAGTTCAGAATGGATTGAAACATCAGAATCAGATCACCATAATCTAGTTCAACAAAACTGGTTAAAGGAAATATTCATGTTCTAAAACTTTATGAATATAATTCTATATTGGAAAAGATACACCCGTGATGTTATTTTAGCCAAACAAGGGTGAGTATCTTAAATATACATTTGTTAGCATTACCTGAATGATGGATGGTGAAAGGAATCCAAACATTTTATGACCATTAATGCTTTGTAGAAGCTCCAAGGGAGGAGGTTCTCTTTCACCTTGATTCCTTAGCTTCTTGGTTTCATGATTTAGTCTCTCAAGAACTGACTCCCAGCACTTATCTGCTGAAGTGTTTGTGAAGGCCTCACTTGGACGTTCTTCCATGCTAACCTGAAATATATTTTACTAAATGAGAAAGAAATATACTATAACAGAAAATGTGTCCATGCAAATATCATAACATTAAAAGTAAAATAATGAGAAATTTATTATAGCTTAGTTTCATTAATATTATTTAGCAGTGCCATGCAAAAACTTTTCGGTTCAATGAAAATTTAGCAGCAGATGAGTTTCTGGAGACAATATCCAAGAAAAAAGATGCAACAAAGAAGACAGTATAAGAGTTGTTCCTACAATATATAATGGAGAAACTATAACTTTAAAGTCTAAGATGAGAGAAGAGTTTATTAAAAGTAGAATACCAGTGCAGCATGAAGAGACATTTTCTAGGGTGACTAGAACCATTTAAATAAAGAAAAGGAAGAATATAATAGCTCAACTCCCAAATCCTTGCAAGCTAGAAAGCAAGCACCTCGCCCCTCTAAAGAAAAACTGAAACCCACACAAAAACCTCAGAAAGCAACCTATCCCACAAACATTATGTAGATAAAGGTCTTCTCTGAAACTAGTTAGCATTGTATTTTTTTAGCAAAATGCACCATGATTTGCAGTTACGCCAACAACAAACCTAGAGAGAGAGAAAAAGGGATTGCAGAGAGATACCCTTTTTTTGTGAATAGGCCTGTACACCTTAAACTCCTATTTATATTATTAAATAGGTTATGTAGTAGATATATCTAGAAACAGAAAGTAATCAATATGATTTTAAACAGAAACAAGCTCAGCAATGATACCTTGAAAAGAGGCCCAAGAAATCCAGCATCAAAGACTTCAGAAACATAGTTACAAATTCTTGGTGGATCAAGAATGCTTAAGAACTTAACACGACTCTTGAATCCTACATAAATTTTACCAAAACAGAAAGAAATGTTAAACTCCCATAAAATAACTGAAGATATACAAGCCCAGAAAAGATCACACTAAATCTTACCTTTTGGATATATTGCATGCTTACTGCACCACAACTTACCACACATAACAATGCCCAAATTCACGGGCTCAACAGACACAATAATCTTCTGCATTAAGAAGTTTTGGTTTGTCAAAGATACACTTGTATTGGACGTTTCAACAACACCTATTTTAAATACGCCGTTGAGTTGTTCTCTCGAATCAGAATGCATCTGCAGATCCACCCCAAACAATTTATAACCATCTAGTGTACAAGAATTTTGAACGTCCCTTGAACATGATGAAAATTCCTTCTCCAAGGAAGCTATACATCCAGCCCCGGGTTTCATTTTGTCTTGTTTCTTTTTTACCTCTGAATAGCAGACTTCCCCAACATATGGAACACTCTTATTATGATGGTATTCAGCAGCATGCAGAAAATGATTTTCAGGTTCAACAAACATAACATCAATATTCAAATCCAGAGAACCTTCCTTCACCTTATTGTCCATCACCAATTTTTTTTCATTCCCGATATCTTTTTTACAATCTTTAGTGCCATACGGTGCACTATAAGTTTCAAGATGAAATTCTGAGTGGACTAACTCTGCAGAAATGTGGCTGTAAGAACTGCTAGGTATATTTGAATTTGACTTATCATTGGTTCCTGCACAATATCTTGAACTTTTCCATCCTTTGTAACTCTCTGCATCTTGTTTATAGATGCAAGCATCCTCAGCATTAACAGAAACCAGTCCGGTGTTTCTATTTGCCCACACTTCAATAGCATGTGCTTCTCCTTCTAATGCCTCAACCAATGTACTTAGTTCATTCGTGGTATAACGAAACAGTACAAAGCTTTCGTCCATCTCACATGAGCAAAACAAATGTGAGTGCTTGAGGCACGAATAACTATCGGGCGAGCACTTGCAACCTACGGCAGATAGGTGCAAGTCATAGAAGCAAGAGAAACATTCTCTTTCCTCAAACAAATCAAACTCACTGTCCATCCTAAGTTTCTTTAAATGAGTGGGAAGACATTCAAGCCTCTCCTTTTCCATAGTTATCCTTGTCTGTCAGAAATAAGGGTAACAAAGGTGAAAAAAGTACTAATGGAATGAAGAACAGATATCTGCATAGGAACTAAAATTAAATAATAAATGTCAACCATAGTGCTATGAAGCTTTCTAAATATGTGGAATGGATTGTGATCAAAGATGAAAAGTATGAAAGAATCATTACCTTAATTGCCTTGGTAAGAACTCCATCTTTCCCACAAGCACTACTCCATTTTATATATTTTAGATTTTCTTTTTCATTAAGAGTTAGCCCTGCAAGGGCAGACACGGCTTCCTGAGCACATCCAAATAATAACTTGTCATGGGACAATGAAGTCTTACGGCACTGCAAACTATAAAGCTCAACAGCATTCTGACCATGCACAAGCCAATCAACAGGAGCCACATTTACAGCCTCTGCGCAATTGAAGCCACAATTGAAGCCACAGTGGTACGCCCTTGGAAAGGTGATAACAAATTCACCTGAATTCTGAACAGTGCGATGTACAGGCACCCCCTCAGATTTAAGAATTGAAGGAGATAATTGAGTCACCTGCTCAAAGATGAAAAATCATAACCACCAGAAATCATGATACAATTCCAAAATCTATGTACTACGCAGTGTGCTAAAATCTAACTCTTGTATGAGAGATGAATAGATGTGCTAAGAGAGTTCCGAAGATATAAGATGGTGTCATTTTGGACGAATTGTTGAAGTTCAGCAAACTACCCAATAAGAGAAAGGTCACAAAACCTTAAACTCAACAACAATAGAGTTGAAACTTATGCGCCATACAGAATTATACAATTAATACAAAACCAGGTATGAAACAAGTTCATAGATTAAGTCAGTAGACTGCATATGAGAACTACTGCAACAACAATAGAGCTGAAAGCTGAAAATTATGTGCCATACAGAATTCATCTCACAGGACATTTGTCTACCAGAACCAACAAGTCATTTAGACTATGCTTACTCTTAATCAACACGTTGTCCCAACCAAACCCAGTGGGAGCTTACAAAGTAGACTCTATACTGAACTAGTGAACTTTGATTCTTGGAAAGACGAAGTATTAACACTTCTAGAAGCTTAAGTTTTTAGGTGTAAATGCAATAACAATTTTATATCTACAAGATTCCTCTCACAAGGACCACTAACGCTTGAAGTGTGCATAGTGCATAAATCCATCATACCTAGTGCAAATTGTACTTCATTACAAACAATGGGGGCACTAAGGATCAAAATCCTGATCACATGTTCATAGTGGCTCAAATACTTGGAGATCTCACATTGACTAGGAATAATGGATGCAATTCTCATCTTACAAGTCAGTTTTGTAAGGTTAAGTTGGCATAAATCCACTTATTAAGATGGTACTAGAGTCTATCCTAGTCAAGTTCATTGGAGTTATTATGTCGCCTCTATCAGACTCTTATTAGACCACCTACAAATATCTAATCTTATGCTCGCGAGAGGGTGTGTTGGGGATTCTACATCTACATCGACTAGGAATAACGCCAAATTCTAATAAAAAAGTGGAGTGCAATTCACCTTATAAGTTTGTTTTGTAATGGTGAGTTAGGCATAAATCCACTTAGCCATCATGAAACTGACACTGATGATTTTAAAATGTCATCATGGTTTTAGTTTCTTAACTTTCACAAGTACATCCAAAGCTCCTAGCAAACTTCCAACAAAACAGAATAAACTAGAATCTGTGTGTTTATCAAACCTTTATATGGAAACAGAATGAAAGCAACCAAAAAACTGAAATCAGGGAACAAGAGCAATTCCGAGTAGTGTACCAATTCATTGAGTAGATTTGGTTGTTCTTCAAATAAATCAGGCAAGTGCTTTCTCATTGCATCTTCCAAACCTGGAGCATGGGTTCCAGGTACTCCATACCATACTTTTGGGTCACCCCAATGCAGATAATTAAGTGAATAGAGGTGATGGTCCTCAACATGCTTTTTTAAGGAGAAAGAAACAATAAAAGGTGTTAGTTTTTTCAAGATTGTATGAATATCTGAAACAAAAAGAAATGAAAAATTAAAGACATTATTACTTTTTTTTATAGCTCAATATTTCAAACAAATAAACATAAAGCAGTGGAACTAGAAGTCCTGAGATAATTATGCAGTTTACAGTTACCCCTCTCTAGATTCTACTCAATGTCTAATACTAGTTCTAGCCATCTATGTTCTCCATTGATCCTTAAATTAAATTATAGTTTAAATAAAACAGGCAGATATTGAAATTTCAAACCCAGCTTTCATGAAGAAAAAAAACTTAACTCTAACTTTACAGACAGATACAGAAAGTATCTGTTATGCCTCAAACTTTGTTTCTTTAATAGATTATACATAAGGAAATGTAATTCTCGCTACTTACCCAGCAGAATGAGGAAAAGCACATTCCAACATACAGCCATGGAACTAGAACTCCTGATATATCACTTCCTTCAAAACACAACGCAGAACCTGGCAATCGCGGGAAGTTATTCAGATTCCAGCCAGACACAGCATACCTGTCTGAATCATTCTTAGTTAAGGATGATGTCTTAGGAAAGCCACTTCCAAGTGATCCAGTTTCCAAGTCAGCTCCATAATACACCTACAAAAAAAATGGAATAATATAGCATTTTTGCTTATTTATGTTATATGCTGGTAAGACTAAATGTGTTATCAATGAACCCGAATTAGTACCTCAACCTCATTAGTTGGTTGCTCTATTATTCTCCAGTATTCACCTTCAATGTCCTCCACAGAGGGCTCCCATCTCTGCCAGTGATTATAATCGCTAACTTTTCCATATTCATTGGAATCATTCAATCCAAAGTAGCAATCTTTAAAAACCTTAGCATATTGCTGAAAGTCTTTAAGTGTGAAGTCTGACCCTGATTGGAATCCAAACTTCTCCTCAGGCTCAGAAGCACCGTTAGCTTCAGAACCTGATTTGGCAGTTCTCCTACCTGTACCCATCTTTGATTGCTTTCTACGTTTTCGCTTCCTTCCCCTACTTTTCTTTCTCATGGGCTCCCTGTTCTGAAGCAAATCAATTTGCTGGATACGAGTGGGAAACTTTGCATTTTCCCATAAATCTTTCTCCTTAAGAGGGCATGGTGGTACCCAGCAAGCTGGAGGGACAATCCTACATATGCCATAAGGTTCAGCTTGGGGGCGAATCTTAGCTATGTAACCAAGTGTGTCTTCAAACTCCTGAGAAGAAGAGTATAAACAAAAAAGTTCATTTAAAATAAAATATAACCACCACCAAGAGTTATAATACTATGATAGTGATAATTATAAGTACCTCAATAGTTGGATAGAACACAGGAGCTTCATCAATTGTAGGCCGACATGCTTCAACCGGGTCCCATCTGGCTGATATCTGCAACATGACAAATATATGCATACGTTTAAATCATTTTTCTTCTGAATATCCAGACTGATATTCATAGCAAATAAGTTAAAAGACTGAAACCAGTATTTGACTTCGTTGGTATAATAAGACACCTTAACAGCACAACAGATCATGCTAAATACCTTTTTATGCTGCGGACTGGCAGAAGACTCAAATGTGATATCCATTTCTGGCTTATGCCTGAGAAGATTATCCTGTAACGTATCACATGTAAGAACGCTAAATATGTTGACTTAATAAAAATTGATAGGGAGAAACATCATAGTCTAGCTAAGTTTAACGGAAAATAGCCTTTCCAAAGGATTGATTCAAATACTGTAACAGCTTAATTCCAAGCATTTATGTTACACCAGCAAGAAATCATGTGGAAATTCTAGAGTATCTAGTAAAAGCAGAACAGCGACTCAATCATGCCATAAGTGCCGTCTAATCTTCTAAAACAAGTTATACAGCATCGATGCCCGTCACTTGCTTGCACTGGTTAGGTATCCACAGTGTATGCCATTAGACAGATTTTTAGGCTTCATTGAAGCCTCAACAAGAAGGACTTCTTATATGCATAAGCTTCCTCAAATAAATTTCCAAAAATCAGTTATCAGAGGAAGGAAAAAGGAGCAGTATTGACTTCAACATTGTTGGAGGTAGCTCTCAGAATTAAAACATAACAGGATGCAATCTTGTACAAACAAAATTTCAGTATCAAACGTAGAACCAAGACAGTTATGGTACTTTGGCATCATTCTGGTTACTTACATCGTAGTTGAATAAAAAAACACGGTGATAAAAAATATTCATTAAATTAAGTGAATCACATTTTTATGGCTAAAAAAAACGCTACCTCTCATTTCAAGCTTTAATAAGATAGACTCAGAGAGCATTACAACAGTATTTTTAAATTTCAAATTCATGCAATGCTCTCGAAACCAAGTAAGTAAATGCAATTCAATACAAAAAAGGGAACCGACAAAAGATTAAGCAATTCTATACCAGACATAAACATTCGGAAAAGCTAAACAAACTAGTCACCATCCCCAGGATGAGAAATTTCCAATCTTCCAAACCCCAAAAACGAAATAAGTCATATAATGTGTAAAGGCCAGCCAACAGTAAAAAATTAAGGGTTTACAACTCCTGGGTAAAAAATTAACAGCATTCTTCTGGGGAGCAGAAATTAGCACATGAACTAAACTCTGGATATATCAAACATGACACAGCAATAGCTATCACAGGCGAATACACACAATCACAATGTCTTGACTATTAAACATAATGAGAAAAGACTAACAAGAAAGAAAGAAAGAAAGAAAGAAAGAAAAAAGGAAAGAAAGAAAGAAAGAAAAAGACACAAAGATAACATTAGTTTTGAAACTTCATAAACAAGGAAAAGATCTACAATTTGTGGTGATCCATAATAACAGAGGATAGAAAATTTCAACAGAGCAGCAGCACATGATTAAAAACGTACCACATTGTGAATGTTTAATAAATCACCAAATGGGAAAAATAAATGAAGGAAAGAAAAAACCAACCTCTATAGCGTGAAATTCTGCAGCCAATTTCAACTGTTTCATTCCATGCAAAATGCAGGATCAACCCAATTGAATAACTTAATGTGCCTGAAACAAGAACAGAGACCATTGTAACTAACCTTATCAGACTCCCAATCAACCAAATAGACATTTCACAGAACAGTTTCCCACTTATCTATTACCCAACTAACTGACCCAAACAAACCTTAAAAACTGCTAAAAAGAAAAAGAAAAATGCAAAATCAAATGCAGAACACAAACGTACTCAATGCAGCAAAGTTCTTCTCGAAAAGTTGTTTCCACGTTGTGAAGGAAAATACAGCAGTTGCGTACAAAAGAATTAACCAAGAAAATTCCTTCACAAATCAACGAAAACCCAAATGCAAATTCAATTGCATGTGTGTATGTATGTATTATTATTATTATTTGTTATATCTATGTATCTACTAATCAATCTAGCAAACCCCAAAAATTATTGTAAAATTGCAAAAAATAAAATCTACAAATCTTGGATTCTAAATATTATTATACCCAAAATCAAAGTTACAGAGGCAGGTAAGATAAAAATAGAAACAAAAGAATAGAGTGGAATAGAAAATATATAATATATGTTGACAGGTGGAATAGGAAACAAAAATTAAATCAATATTTTTCAAAATAATGGAATGGATACAAAGTCCCAGGTGAAAATTCAACCCTGGTTACACCTCCACTACACTACAAAACATTTAATTTCATTATTAATGATAATAAATATTTTCTACAGAATAAAACAACGACAGCATTAATTACTATTCTTTTTCTATTTAATAAGTTAAAATATAATTACTATTTTACATAACAATATCTTTGCAAATTTAATATATATTATGTCATTAATAATTAATTTGAAAAAATTTCTGAAATGGAAAAATAAATCTTTTTGTATCTGAAGAGAAAATAAAGGGACACGAAAAGAAGTGAAGTGGCGTCTGCCGTGGCAGCAGCTAGTGGCTAAAATTCTACACTGAAAAACTCCTGAGTCTACTTCAACACTTTTGTTCTTATATTAATAACATTAATCAAATTCTCATCTCAAACACTATTAGCTTAATCATCTACTAATTAAATAATGCTTTCAAAAATGTGCATAAATACTTTCATATAACCAATCACTTGTCATTCATTCATTCAAATCTTAACATTACTAACATCTACTTTTTAAAAAAAATTACTTCTAGGGATTAAAAAATAAAAATAGGAAAGAACATGGATAAAAATTAATTTCAATAGTGCCTATTTTTAAATAGAATTAATTATATTTTTATTGTGACTAATTTTATTCTCTACAAACTATTTAAAATAGGTTAATGAATAAAATTATGAAATATTTTAAAGTAATATATGAATTTATTTATTTTGTGTAGGCGAAGGTTTTGTGCAGTGCGCGCAGTATTAACTGAAAACGACGAAACAGAGAGACAAAGCAACGAAAGCAGAGAATGAATGGCACGTTTTGTTTGAAAGTGTTGTTTGTTTTACACGTTGGCTTCTCTACTTGCGTTTGCGACTTTTTTTTCCGTTACTTTGCCAAATAAGTCCTTGTTTAGATAACTATCACATCTCTTCTATCCTATTATAACAGGAACAAGATAATTTGAAAAAAAAAATAATCACTGATAACTTATTTCAGAAATAAAATATTTAATTAAAATGAAAATTATATTATTTAATGAAAATAATTGTATAAAAGACTATGGATGGAACTTATCCTAATTCATTCTAATAATATCATTATCCAAACAAACATCAGTTAATTACAATTGCAAACATTACTAAGATTTTGTGTCACACTTGTCCTGAAACAGTTCACTATCCTTTCTATTCTCTTTGATACATTTGAGACAAAATAGAGAAGTGAAAGAATGAGGTAAAATATAGGAGCAAAGATAGGTTATTTCATTGAAAAGTAAGTTTTTATTTTGTGTACTTTTATTATTATTATAGAAAAATAAATAAAAATATACTCATAATTATTGTTATTATTATGCTACTTTATAAAGGATATATATTTTTTAAACTATTTTCTTTTCTTATCTTGATTAAATGATTTTATTTATTTATTTAAAAAATAACTATATATTTTTTACTTAAAAATAACTATATTAATTTTGCAACAACATGTAGTCAACCCTAAAAGAAACTCTATTTCTCAAATTTATTTATTTTTTCTAAGATTTTGTCTTACTTCATCAGTTCTAAAATCTAACAACACCTTGTAGTAGACGAGAGGAAAAAAATATTTATACTCGATTTTCATATAGAGAAAATTAATATTTACTCTAAAGATCTCATATTTACTCAAATTAAGATTTAGTTATCAATTTTAATGGGATCAATCGAGAGAAGTGATTCTCTCAACTTATTATATCATATACTTAAATTATGTTATGTTTGGATAACTTATTTTAGATCCCTGAATTTTGAAGTGACTCAACAAAAACTTCTTTAAAATATTATTACAAAATATTATTCAACATTTTTCAATAATTATATATTTTTAAATTATATTGTTTCAATGTAATAAAAATATAGATACATATGTGTGGGAGGCCTTTATTTTCAGTAATATTAATTAAAAAAAAAATTAAATAAACTTTATCTTAGTAATATAATTACGGATGACAAAATAGATTGGATTTGTCATCATTTAAGCGAGACAGGTTAACTTTTTGAATCCATCAAGTATTATTGACCCGACTCGTCTAACACGTCAACCTGATAAGCCAGTTCGCCAACCCATCCTTTTTATGTTTGAGATTTTCAAAAAAGAATCTCATGCTTTTAAAATAAAAATTGGTGGTGGTCAATATTTTATATAGAGTTTTATTTACATTAACTTCTTTATAAATCATTTGATTAATTGAAATATTGTTGATATTTACTTTATTTTGTAAGGTATTAAACATTTTTTCATTAAAATATTAAAAAATGATTTGATTTTATCGTTATTTATTGTATTTTTATTGTAGAAAACTAATATTAATGATTATAATCAAATATATATATAAAAAAACAAATAAAAATTACAAAATAAATAAATAAAAAGTAACGCATCAGTTTACCAACTTATCCTAACAAAACGTGTTATTATTCTTATCCCATACAAACTTAGTGAATCAGTCTATTCCACCCCACCACCCCACTTTTGACGAGCCAAAGACAGGTTAGACCAAAATAGACACAAAATGACTTGTTATGTCATTCCCGATGAAAGACAATACTAGTAATTAGTCCTTTTATTTTTTATTTTTTTTAAAAGTATTATTTCATTCAAACGTTATTCTTTCTCTATTTTAATTTCACTTCATCTTTTCTCTTTTTCATAGCACACCCAACCCAAAGTTTAATGTTTTATGATTTTGCATAAGTGTTTTGTATTATGGTATGGTCTATTTAAAAAATAAACAAAAATAATAAAATATTTATAAATAGTTTAGCTCATTAAAATTATTATGGATATGAAATATATTTTTCAAACAAAATATATCCGCATGCAAATATTTATTGGAATGCATACAAATTACTTTAGGAAGAAAGGCATATAATTTATGGTTAGTATTACAAAATTATGTGCTTTAAAACATTAAGTAACACCAAAAACAATAACTGAGAAAGCTAAAGCAGCAGCTGAAAAAGCAAACTGAACCTCAAAATGCCCTATTATTTTTGGGCCCACTAAATTTTGCCTATTAAAGAGTGATGAAATTTAAGAAGAGAATTTAATTTTTTCTTTTTTAGTATAGTTTTATACTCTAAAAAGCATATAATTTGAAGAACATGTTTACTTCATTTATGTAGATTAATTATTATTCCTACTTTATTCATTATCTAACATGCATATTTGATTATAATAATTGTTGTCAATTTAATATATTAATACACCAGGTTCTATACAGTAAACCTATAAGTCATAATCAATAATTAATTATATAAAAATTCAATATCTACATATATTATATGCAATATACTTCAGGAATCGATTATTAGTCCTTAATTAATTATGTGAGTGTCACTTGTTTATTTTTTCTATCGTAAATTAACCTAATATCTAAAAGCAATAGTAAAATAGTTATTTATCCAAACAAATTTATTATCACATTTTTTATTATATCAAATCAATTATGTAGATTTGCAAATATTTTTATTCGTTTTTTTTTCTTTAAATCATATAATTTTACTCTTCCCTCTAATTTTTTTTTTTTCATTTTTCACTCTCTTTCCATTACTCAATTTAGATGTTAACTTTACACAAATAAATAATTAAACAATATATACTTTAGAATAAAAACAAATTGAATTATTTAAATTTAATATCTATATTTTTCAAATTTTATGTTTGAAAGATACATATCATGTTTTTTAAAAAATAAATAGTAAAATACGGGCGTAAAATACAAAACACTTTTTAAAAATCTTATGACAAAATTAATGATAAATTAATGTCTCATTGGCTTCTTATATCATCATTCAATATAATATATTTATGAACGATCACTAAATTATACAATAAATTTTCCACAAATAAATTCAAACATAAACTTTGCATAAATGATAACCATGTATATGATATAGTTGTATTCCATAGAGTTCAAGAAGAAAGTAAAAAGTATAAAGAAAATTATCATTTTTATAAAACATTGGAAGCAATTCAAAATGATGTAAGAATTTTTTTCAAATAAAGAAGAAAGAATAATTAATCAAATTATTGACAGTAGTAGAGAACTATCATCATACCTTAACTTTGCAGATAGCTGATAATCATGTGATCTTCACTTGTGAATCTTGCTTGAGGATGATGATTCACTTCATAAAAAAAAAATAGTTATGAAGAAAAATAAAAAATCACAAAAAATACACGAAACAAAAAGTAATAGAGTTTGCTTAAGAAAGATTAAATGTGTTATGAGATGTTCGAAAGGAGAATAAACAAACCTGTGATGAATTTTGAGAGTAGTATTTGCTTTTCTTTTTTTCTTCACACACTATAGCTTTTATAGATCCAGAAAGAGTAGGTTTGTCCAATTAAGAATTTATGGTTCTTTTTGGTGTTTATATTTTTTTAATGAAAAACTGACATAACTGAAATATTGTCATTAATGAAAAATTTAATTTATTCCATAAAAAATGAAAAAAAAAACATGTTTTCATAAAAAAAAATGAAGTGGCAAACTATACAAATTTAATATGTGAAAAAGTAAACAATTAGAGCATTTTTGTGCTTTAACTGATCACAAATTATTTTTAATATTATTTGAAATATAATTATATATAAAATTCAATTTAGATTGTAGTTAAATAATATTATAAAATAATTACTCTGAAACATATATTGTTTATTTTTAGATTAAACGACAAATAGTTTACTGTTGATCTAATTTTAAAAAAAAGCATAATAAATAAAAACCTTCAGCTTTTGATCCCTAAAAAATAGTTTTAAGGTTGGTACTAACAAGAAAATATTTTGAATTACTCAAAAAAGCTCTCCACATTAATTGTTGCAGTTTTAATTTCACAAAAACAATTTAAATTAACTAATGCTATCATTTTGTGTTGTTTTTTTAAAAAAAAATTAATTAATTTTCTTCATGAAAATAATGATATTACTTTGACAAAAAAGTGACATGTATAAAAAAATAAGAGATATAAAATAAAAAGATTATATAAAACGACTTTTGCTTTATAAATTACTATTAAATAATGATTTTTATGGGATTATAAGATGATAAAAAAATGTAGGGGTAAATTTGTAATTAGTTTTAACATATTTTTTATTATATCGTTTTTTACTATCTGACCTGAAAAATTATTTTTCATGTCATAAGTAATTTGAAAGCATTATATTCTTATTATATGAAAACTAAATAACAATATTTTTGGATAATATAATCTAAAATATAAACATCTTTTAGAGTTATCTTAATTAAAATAGTTATATTTTTCAAATAACCATATTTTAAAATAATTATACTATTGTGTTAAATCTCATTTTATCTTAATATATTTGTTTTGCTATTTTTGTTTGCTAGTATATATGGTTGAAAATGAGAATCACTTCTGAGTTTTCGGATACCCTTATATATGTAAAAAAAAAATATTATGTTACAGGCTTTACAAATATTTATTTTAAAAATAATAATTATATTTTTCAAAAAAAATATAAAGAGGAGTAACCTTAACTTTCTTTAAAATTATGTTTTTTATATGTATAATATCCCGTTACCTAATCTATATAATCATATTTTGTGAAATACGTAATCCAAAATAATCTTGTTCCCAAAGTTACTTCATCTTCATTTAATTATATCTTTTATCTGCAAACGATCAACCAACTCACATGTATCCAATTAGTAATTTTGGAGCTGTAAAAAGTGAAAACCTTTTTAGAATATTTATAGTCGGACCAAAAGGACCTGTTACATGGGTTTGGTCTGGCCCAATTAAAATATAAGATAATGAAAAAAAAAATTTAGAATATTTTTTAATATTGAAATAAACAAAAATATTAATATTGAAATGCAAAGAAAAAATGTCTACTTTTTAATATTAAAAGGAAGAGAAAAAAAAAATGTCTGAGATAACAAAATAATGTATATAACTAGAGGTTAAGCAGAAATCGGGAATCAGCTATTAAAGGGTGAAATGGGTAAAAAAATATTTACCAAAATTGTTAATTTTTTATTACTATTAGAATTTAGAAGTTAATGTTATTTGCTTAAAAGAGGAAGAAAACGTAAATTCTTGCATGAGTATAATTTTTCAATCATATATTTTTTATTTATAAAACTCAAATATGAACTTTGCGAGTCTAATTCTAATCAAATTAATAATATTTTTAAATTAGTAATCGATGAACATGCAACACATTAATAAATTTTCTTATATTTTTGACCATTTGCTTCGTTTAAATTCAAAGGTATCTTCTAGGAATGGAAGACTAAGAATCATTTAATTAAGTTTCACTTCTCTTTAAGAAATTTCACTATTACCAGATAATCAATAAATAAACATTTTGTTAAGAGATATTTAAATTTTGTATTTTCAATTAATCAATCTCTATCATCTTGAGTATTAGTAGTTTATTTTAGTGGAATGTTTGCTTCTAATACAAAACCTTAAATAAATAAATAAACAAATAAAATATAAATATAAATATAAACAAGGATTGTGAAGTGCGATAAGGTTAAAAACAATATAGGGTGAATTTTGTTTGACTTTTTCTTGCTTACGCATTGAGAACAAGTTTAAGATATTTCTGTATATCTCTCTCATGCATATATTGATAAAGACATATACAATATATTTACATGGATTTTATAACATATACTTTGCATGATTTTGCAAGTATGTTTGGAAAAAAATAATAGCACCTTATAAGGTAGGTTAATTTTGATTAATTTAATGAAAAATAAGAAGTTATTGATGAAATGAATTTAATTTTATTATATATAAATAATAGTTTAATAAAGAAAATAAGGGTAAGAATGTTATTATATAGATGTGTGAGGATTTAGAAAGAGGTAGACTAATAGTCGCTGAAGAAATTTCCGAAGTGTTTGTGGGATGAGAAGATGATGAGGAAATATTGGTAGCAGAAATTGAAGAGAGAGAGAGAGAGAGAGAGAGAGAGAGGGTTGGATTGATTTTCTTCTTCCTTTTTCCTAAGAGAATCTAATCTCAATCCTCAACCTCCTTATTGCGCATATTTCTTCAGATTTCTTCATTCCTCTTTCAACCTTTTCTCTTCCCCTTCACATCCTCGTTTTCTCCGAACAAAAATAAAATCTTTGTTTTGTTTTCTTGTTTTTTGTTATTTGACTTGGTTGTCTGAATCGGTTGTGGCAGAAGGGTCGTGAGACACAGGTATTGTCAGATCTTTTGTTATTCCTATTACTTTTTTTTTGTGGGTATCGGAAAATAATTTGTTTTTGATTGTTTTGTTTTATGGTGTTTAATGTATTCAAAGTTTGAACATATTGATTCCTGGGGCTGCATGTTTTCGATTTGGATCAGGCATTCGGGGTCTGGATTCCTGTTTTACTTGCAAAACAAATTAGTGGGGATTTGGTGGAATTGTGTGTGACTCGTAGGGGGTTGTATGGTTTCATTTTGGTTGATTTTGCTTATGAATGGTCTTTAACTTTGCAGCGATGCAGAGCCAACTTGTGTGCAATGGTTGTAGGAGCCTTCTGCTTTACCCGAGAGGGGCTACCAATGTTTGTTGTGCATTGTGCAACACGATTACCTCTGTTCCTCCACCTGGTAAGCTCATTGGTGTTTCTGTTACTGAAATTTTAAGATCGGAGAACTTACAAGTTATATTTCGTTGTGTTGCCGGTCTTTTTATCTATTGGTATGAACTAATTATTCAATGTGGAACAAATGAGGGAGATTAGGCTAGAAACAAACCATGTACCTGCTGGATTTAGTATTTGCATGTAATCAGACTCCATTGATGTTTATTCTGAGGATCTTTTTACCATAATAATGCTCGTGCAGGGATGGAAATGTCTCAACTTTACTGTGGAGGCTGTAGGACGTTGCTAATGTACACTCGTGGAGCTACAAGTGTGAGATGTTCCTGCTGTCACACTGTAAACCTTGTTCCAGGTACTGCTTTTAATATGTTTCCGGACATTTGATTGAGGGTTGGTGGCTTAGTATTGCTTTTGGTGGATTGCATGTTAATTTGCTTGTTAATATGAATATTCTGTTTTATAATTGCGGTGATAATTTGTTCGATTACTTGGTGGTTGAATATGGTTAATCATGAATGGAGTTGCCAAATTCTGGTGAAGGGTTCTGCAAGGAGTGCATTAAAGTGATCCTTTTTTTTAATTTCCTGTATATTCTGTGTATATATTTTATCTTTAAGTTGATTAAAGGTGGTGAAGGGGAGGGGGACTTAATGAAATGTTTGATTGTTGGACTTGAGGGCATGGAGGTTTTCCAACTTGATTATTAGAAAGAAGATTTCTCTTTTTGAGGTAGGTGATGTGACCTCGATTCAGTCTTCCTCATCTAGTATTGCCCATACCTACCTCTCTTCTAAATTCTTTTAAGATGGAATGAGATTGAGAAAACTATGTGAGATTCCTTTCACATGGCATTGCAGATTGTAATGGGTCATCTGGTTATTTTAGTTTGTTGTAAGGCTAAAAAAGGACGAGGGCTTAGTCCTTCTGGTTCTTGTTGCAAAATGGTTATGGTGATTTCCCTTGGAACTCATCTATCTTTGATACTGGAAGATTTGTAGCAGCCACTGTATTCACAGTAGTGGCTGCTGTTGGCTGGGGTTTGGTCAAAGGTTATGGTGGTTTCCTTTGGAACTCATTCATGCATGTTCAAGTATTATTCTTCCACCAAAGGCATGTTGGTGGTTTGGGCAAAAAGAAATTAAAGTCCAGAGCATAATTTTTTCACATACCTTAAATATTAAAATGACAACTTCTTTACTCTGCTTTGAGATCCTTCACCCAAACTAAATCCTAATTTCACCTTTCACACAATTTCTTTGAATCTTCTCCCTTTCTTCCAGAGACTTTGGATTTTAGTACTTCATTTAAAATTTAACTATTTTGGCTTCTTCAAATTATGTGGCAAACATCCACCATTGACTTTTTACTTGAGTTTCTGTTATTTCATCTAATCTGAATTCCCATTTTTTTATCCTGTTATTTACTGCTGGTTTTGGGGTTTATATTTATCATTCTCCACTCCACTTGTTTCAATGACTTTTTTAGATTGAAGTGTTCATATAATAGTTGTTATCACCATTTTATTGTTATTGGGCCTTGTGTCATTTTACATGCACATATATGTGTGTGTGTGTGTGTATAGTTTTAGACGATTGTATTGTAGGATCTAACATCTCATGGCACTTGCCCTGTCTTATCCAAGGTATGAGCTATGGTTTTGGGCAACCTTGATTAATTCTAGGAGCTTTTGACCATCACCCTGCTTCTTGGTATAACTTTAGGGTTTAAACTCGAAGTATCAATTCCTTAGCCTTTTTTGCAAGGCTAAAATGAAGATGAACAAGCAGATTTGGTGAAAACAAAACCCAATATATCTTGGCACTGTGATTAAGACCTTGAACTCATTGGGTGTATTTACTGAAATGAGGTTTAGTTTTGCTAAAATGCTTTCCAAAATAGGTGACAATTGGTCCCCTAAGCTGATGAATGGATGTTGGACAATGGATAGCTAGGAGGAGGAGCACAAATGAAGTAGAAATGGATAAAAGGATGGGAATAATGCATGTCTTTGAAGCATGAAACAACTTTTTCAGTGAATTTTGAACCTTTTCTTTTAGTGAATTCATTTTCCAGCTTATCATATACAAAATAGGTTTGTGTCAGACCCCCCTCCCCACCAAAACAAAAAGCAGCCGCCCATATTCATCAATTCTTCCTTCATGATTAATCAATGAATATGTTGATTCTTTACATCTATCCTCGCCCCTTTTGTATTGCTTACAGTCTTGAGAAGAACAATCTTACCCGACTGTGTAACTAAATGGAAAGCAGATGTATTTATAGTCAGCTATTTGTTAATCCAGCATTGAGTTTTATTTCTTCGTTTAAAAAAAATATACTTTCATAATAATTTTTTCATTGCCATTTTGAAATTCCAATATTAATAATTCTGAATGGCACATTAAATACTCTCCTTCAGTCCAAGTTTAGTGTCATTTTCATTCTGTCCATTTTTTCTTGGCAACTGTTTGTATTGATGAGATGGGTGCAATTCATTTTACTACACTTTACAGCTTCCACAAGGACCTCATACATTCATAAAATGTTAGTTTGCATGTTACAAGATGGTGGATGCTTAGGCAGAGTTGCTTTAACTGTTTATGTTTTCTTATTCTAGTGGCAGTCCAATGATAAATTCCTTGTTATATTTTAATAACCTATGCTTCTTGTTCAATTAGTTGTTTACTGACTATCCGTTCACGGGCTTATAAAGCATCTAATCAGGTAGCTCATGTCCATTGTGGGAACTGCCGGACAGCCCTCATGTATCCTTACGGAGCTCCCTCAGTCAAATGTGCTATTTGTCACTATATTACTAATGTAAGTGTAAGTATTTATTGATAGAATTATGTTAATCTGAGCATCGATCTTTTAGTATAAAATTTGGTGTAGGGCAGTGTATGTTGCTTGTAGATATTTGTTAGGACTTAAACACAAGAGTAGAGCCCAACCCAAAACACTAGTTCATTAGGTGGGAGGGAGAATCTCAAGGCTCAAGTAACTTATCTTACTCAATGTGGTACTCCTAACAATATTCATGTATGACCTATGTTTTCTAACAGGAAAGGCTTTCGTATTTAGATAATTTGAAGATATTTAGCTATTCTGCTATTTTGTACCGTTACCTTCTGTGCCCGTGTCATTCTCCAAGAGCATGGTCATTCCAGTAATCTCATGTTTTCTTCAGAGATTGGGATCCAGCCCTACCTCTTGGCTAACTTTCTTGAATCTCAATCAATGGTTGATGCTTATGTAAAGGGTTGATATACTGAATATATAATTACGAGATTGTCATTTTCCTTCAGACTTTTCAATTTCTGTTTCCTATATATATATATATATATATATATATATATATATATATATATATATATATTTTTTTTTTTTTTTTTTTTTTTTTTTTTTTATTTTTTTTTTTTTTTTTTTTTTTTTT
>Ga0123342_1002693_pt1 | contig 29235 bp, 10 predicted proteins | sample Turbeawhitnodule_FD_89960 | JGI IMG/M metagenome (GOLD analysis project Ga0123342, IMG submission 89960) | Root nodule microbial communities of legume samples collected from Mexico - Turtle bean Mexico white nodule | ecosystem: Host-associated > Plants > Roots > Nodule | place: Mexico: Nepantla... | reverse complement strand
TTTCGACAAAACAATCGGTTGTTTTAACTTAGTTTGAAAACATTTTATTTTCACAAAGATTGAGATGCTTTATGCTTTAGATTCGATCAAGGGGTGGATTACAAAACTCAAACTACCCCAGAACTATACTAAACCAGCCCAGCAACACCAAGCACAGCCAAGGCTTCAACATCCTTCAAAGGGTTTGGATTCTTCAAAGCTTGAACACCACTTGGTTCAACAGAGGGTTCGGGCCGGTGTAGAGTCTTTCGGGCTCGAGCCGATGTCGAGTGGAGCAGGCCCGGGTCGATGTCGAGTCGATTGGGCCCGGGCTAATGTCGAGTCGAGCGGGCCCGGGCCAATGTCAAATAATCCAGGCCCAAGCCATTGTCAAGTTGTCCGGGCCGATGTTGAGTTGTTTGAGCCCATGCCCATGTTGAATCGTCCTGGCCGGGGCCCATGTCGAGTCGATTGGGGTCGGGCCGAGCCAATGTCGAGCCGATGTCAAGCCGAGCTGGGCCGAGCTAATGTCGAGCCGAGCCGGGCCGAGCCAATGTGGAGTCTCTCGGGCCCGTCAAGTGAAGCGAGCCTGGGTCTATGTTGAGTTGATTGGGCCCTGTCCAATGTCGAGCCGAGCGTGCCCGGGCTGATATCAAGCCGAGCGGGCCCGAGTCGATATCAAGTCGTTCGGGCCCAGGCCATTGTCGAGTTGTCCAAACATAGACCGATGTCCAGTCGTTCGGGCCCGGACCGATGTCAATTGTCCGGGCCCAGACTGATGTCAAGTCGTCCGGGTTCGGGCCGATGTCGAGTTGTTCAGGCTCGAGGCGATGTCGAGTGGAGTGGGCCTGGGTCGATGTCTATTTGATTGGGCCCTGGCTAATGTTGAGTCGAGTGGGCTCAGGCCGATGTTGAGTCGAACGGGCTCGGGCTGATGTCGAATCATCCAGGTCCGGACCATTGTCGAGTCGTCCGAGCCCGGGTCTATGTTGAACTGAGTTGGTTTGCGTTCAGGTTGAGTCGACTTAGGCCCGGTTCGAGCCAAGTTAATTTGTGTCCATATCAAAATGAATTTAATGTAATTAACAAAGTGAATTTAATCTAATTAACAAAATGGATTGAATCTAGATTTAATCCACTTTAAATGGATTTTAAAAAATCAATTTAAATTTGATCTAGTTAAAAATGGATATGAATTTTAAATCTAATTCATTTATTTGGATTTGGATTGATGAACTCCCTTAATAACAACTTATAGGTTTAAAAGAACCTAGCTATATTTGTTTTGTATTGGTGCAAGAATTGAGTTAAATTCCCAAAATTTATCATTTAGCGAAACATCTTTTGCTTCTTTAGGTGGCGCATCGTGCTTATATGAATCTGAAGACTATCAGACCAAGCATGGGATCATTGGGGCATCTATTTCAGAATAAGAGCGTAAGCTGGTCAGAATTTCAACGTGTGGTTCTTGATGGACACAAGAACAGACAAGGGCAAATAAGATTAAGGAAGGAGAAACAATCGATTTATACGTATCCTGCTCCTGATTGCATGTGTAGAGCTTAATGTAAACAAGTTTTGGCATATTTTATTTCTGCAAAATTCATTTATTTCTCTCCCAAGTTCTTATTGCAGAGATGTTCCAGTAGTTTTCGAATTCATGCAATTAAGATACTCACACCGAAGTGTTTTTTTAAATTTTGAAGTATTTAATTTTGAAATCAATTAAATACAAAAATACTTTTATTAATAATCAATTTTATAATCAAATTTATTAATAGTAAAATTGTTGGTTTGAGTGTTATTTTAATGATATTTTTATATTCTTTATTTTCATATTTTAAACTAATATATTAATTATTTTTAAATGTAATATTTATTTTAAAAATTATTTTGTAAAAGTAATTATAGTTGAATGTCATAAACCTATAATGGACATTAATACATCGAAACAATATTAAATTGCTATTAAATTAATTATTTAATTATTTATTTTCATTATAAACTAGTGGTCATGTTGTTGTCTTGTTGGTATGTTTTTACTAATGCTATTTAAAATGGTATGTATTTTTATTGAATTTTTAAATTAGTGAATTTAGTCGCTTGAAATTTATAACAAGCATGGGATGAAGTAAAAGGGGCACATGACTACAATAGAAACATATTTACCCAAAACGTCTATTGTAATAGAAACATATTTTAGGATAAGTGTTTGGTTCGCAAGAAGAGCTACTCACATCCAGTCAACAATTTGCAAAAACTGTGTTCAAGGTATTCACTGAAATTGCAATCAAATCCATTACCCATCATCTGACAATTTCCATCATCAATATTTCTTTGTTAAAGAAACAGTTAACCTACAATTCTTTTAAGTGGATCTTGAGATGCTAAATTTAGTGTAATCAATCCTTTATTAGAAAAACAACTAATGCTTTTTTACTTTTGAGTATTACCAAACCTTTGATGTATTATGTTTCATAAAACCCTTTCAAATAAGCACCCCTTAAGGATAATCTGAGAAAAAAAAACATTAATTGCAATGTATGAATGTTCAACACTCGGGACTGGGAACTCTTGTACCAACTTTACTGAGAAACATTATTTTTTATATGGTATATGGTTTGACATAGAAACATCTCAAAGATCATAACCATTTTTATTTTTCTTTTGCATCTATCCCACACTTTAAACCAGTAACGTTGAAAGTCAATTATTAAGGGCGATATTTCTGCTTTTGATGTTTCGAGGTTATTTGGAGAATTTTGATGGTTAATTCTCCAATTACAAATAAAATCCCAAAAATGTTTTCTTTGTAATTCAGAGATTCTGAATGGGGAATGTACTCTCATAGTAAATGTGCCAAGCTCATGTTTAAGTTTTGTGTCTTTTTCTAAATAGCTTGGACACTTTAAAACATGATACAGATAGACATGAGATATGAACATAATTTGTGATGTACATAAGAGAATTGATTCCCACTAATTTACAAATGGATACGTAGCACAATGCCCAGCTTAAAAAAGACAGCTAGATCATTTTCGTGTTAACATGAACAAAAAGTAGCTACTCTATTTCAACATCAACATCTATTCTGCTGATCCACTTAATCCTTTTGTTTAGTAGGAGGCAATGAAGACATCTCACCATCCTTCTTATCCTTGCAAATAGGAGACTCACTCCCATTCTGATGGGCTGCAACTTCTTGTGATTCTGCAGGGATAGAATTAACCAATTCTTCATCAACTGCAAGAGTTCTCTCTGAGCCCATCACAGCAATATCAAGAATAATATTCTCTTCCAAAGAACGACTAAGTGATGATGATGATGATGAAGACGTGGAAACAACAGATTTCTGATCATCTAGCTTTGATGTTGTTGTTTCCTTTCCAGTGCTTCCTGCTCTTTCCTTTTTGGGCTTTTGGGATTTGGAGGTCTTCTGGATGGAACTTGCTGTAACAGAAAATTCATCACAGTCTACTTTGATGTCAGATGGCAAGGTTTCATCCATCTTACCATCTCTGTCCTCATTTGTTATGGTTGAAGGAGTTGAAGACTTAACTTTATAAGGTGGATCTATCAGTGTGAAAGGACGGTTTTTCTTTGATCTGGATCGAGTGGAAATGGTGTCATCAAATGGATCAATATCGAAATCAGTATCACTGTACATCTTCTGAACTGTGCGGATGGGTGTGGCTAGCCGAGCTCGATGATGACTTATAACTCTGAGAAGATCCAAGAGGATTGCCTCCTGTTTTATTAAATAGTAATTATTGATCACAAAAGCTAAGGCTGAATATAAAATAAACAAGACCTCATTGTTTTTTCACTCTCCCAAATTTCAAAAAAAAGTTATTATAATCCCATGAATTTGGAAATATGATTTTAGTTCCAAATAATTAAATTTGAAGGACTAAATTTTGTTTTGAAACTACTTTTAGTCTATTAAATCTAGTGTTTAGAGACTAAAATCATCATTTTCTAACTTTTATAAACTAAAATATATTTTTTTAATGTAGGGGGGCCGTTATTCTAGATTTCAGGCACTAAAACGTAATTAAATCATTAAATAATAATGATCTTTAATGAAGAGTTGCTTGGAAGCAGTAAATTAATAAATTGGATAGTTGGGTCAATATATTTGTCAAAAGTTTAAAGATTCACAAAGTTGAAAACATATAGTTATGATTTGATGATAATAATTAGGAAAATACGTACAGATACATGTGTGATTATACACAAAATTCACACAAACAGAGAAAATTTTATGTATCACAAAGTTATGGTTTTAAGGCCAAGAAAGACAGTCATTTGACAACTCCAACCTTCACTATACCCAACTCTGAGCCTAGTTGGAAGCAAATTGACACCTCTTAATGCCTCTTTATACAGTGTCCTTTGGTTCTATCTTGCCCCCAAACTTCACACACAGTACCAGGCGTTTACGACTTGCTATGATGAATGGACAAAGGACAAAAATGATGTTTCATCGCTTCTACAATGTGTCAACAGCTAGATGAACATCAAGTTGGGGAAAATGGACATGAAGACATGACTTCGAAAACTTGATCACCTAATTGCAGAATATTCTACTCTTATGTCCTTCACAATGCAGTCAATTTTCATGGTACTTGCTCTTATTGGACTTCCACAAGACCTTGAAATCGTTCTTAATCAGATTCTCTCGAGTTCTATTGTTCCAATCTACTATGTGGTTCAAAAACAGTTGTTGCATTGCAATCCTCCACTCTTTATACGTTCGAAAACACTTCAACATCAACCGGGGATTCATCCACCTTAGTCTCTGACTCATCTGATTCTGGTCGTCATTAGATATCATGAATTTCTTAAGTTCTGAGTAGATAACTAACCTGCATCATTTGATTGAGTTGTGACTCAATCTAATAATCCTATAGCTTTTGTTTCACAATCCTCCTCTCTTGGACCTGGATACTTAATTCTGGTGTCTCAAACCATATGACTAGTTATCAATCTCTTCTTTCCTCTGAACTATACGGATTCCTTGCCTTCTGATACTCTTGCAAACAACTCACGAATTAAATTCTAAGACATTGGTCAAACCCATCCTTTTCCTCAACCATCTTTAAACTGTCTTATTTGTCCCTGGATGTCCTTTTATCTAATATTTATTAAAGAACTTACTCACACTCTTCGTTATTTTGTCCTATATGTTAATAATTTTGTTCTTGTGCAGGATCAATCCACAGTGGACGGACGATTGGAGTAGGACATGAGTCTGGAGGATTATATCATCTTAACCCTCCAGTGGCTTGTGCCTTTTCTGCCTCTCCAACTCTCATACATCAAAGGTGTTGGGCACCTTAGTCTGGAAAAATTGTGTATTTTTCCTAGTTTTTCTACCATTAAGTTTTTTCAGTGAGTTGTGACAACTAGGTAAACATACTTGTACCAATTATGCTCCTCAAGTCAATAAGGGCGTTGAGTCACAATTTGCTGAAGTTTACTCTTATGTTTAGGATCCTAGTCGTGTTTGTTACACATTAGGATATTTTATTTTGTTACTTCTATAATTATTTCTCTCATCGTACTTATTTTGAAACTTAGTTTAACTGCAAAATAAATTCTACAATTAATGATGCAAGAGAATATTTGTCATCAAACATCATGTGTCCACACACACAACAAAATGGTATTGTTGAGTGCAAAACCACCACTGTGGAAACAATTTGTACTCTTCTTCTTCTCATTGATGTTCCTCTACATTTCTAGGGGGTCTCCTTACTACATGTCATCTGATTAACCACGTGCCTCCATCGGGTCTTAACAATCAAATCCTTCATTCCAATCTTGAACCCTAAAAATGAACTTCATTTTGTCACTATATATTTGGCAAGACATGTTTCGTCCATGAACTCACTCCAAGTGAAAATAAAGGTTACTACTAAATCCAAAAAATGTATTTGTTTTTACTCTTGACTCTATAAAGGTTATTGATGTTTCTCTCAACTACAATGGTATCTAGTCTCTATTGATGTTACGTCCCATGAAACTAGTCCTTGCTTTTCTTCCAACATCAAAAAGGTCCTCTAAAGGTTCCACCTGCTGTCACAGTAGTTGCTCTACATCACCTCCACTTCTACATGTCACCAACGGACATGGGCACTATTTAAAGTGTCACCCACTGATCCAGCAACATCATCTCCAATTCCATTCGTTCTTCCACCATTGTGTGATTCTTTCTTGATGTAGTTACCTTTTACCGTATGATTGTGATTTATCTGTTATTAGATTATCGTTTGTGTGTAGAAGCTTCTATAGTGAGTTTAATTTGAGCTATTCCACAACACCTCCTAACAAAACCATTGTTTTAATGGTACAATTGATCGTTACAAAGCTCAATTGGTAGCAAAAGGTTATACTCACACTTTTTGCTTAGATTATGGTGACACATTTTCTCCAGTAGCCAAAATCACCTTTGCCTGTCTTTTTCTTGCCAGGGCCACCATCTACCATTGGCCTCTTCACCAATTGGACATAAAAAATTTCTTCCTACATTATAAGTTGCAAAAGGAAGTGTACATGAATCAACCACCTGGTTTTATAATCTCTAATGACTCACTCATGTCTTCATTGTAGGCTTTGGCACTCACTCTAAGACTTGAAGCAATGTCCCCGTACCAGGTTCTACTGTTTCAACTTTATTTTGCTTGAGTTTGGTATGACTCGTTGGGAAGTTGATCACTCAATTTTTTCACTACATTCTTCGCTGGCATGTGCACCTATTTTGTTGAATATGTTGATGAAATGGTATCTAATGTCATTCTCTAATACAAATCTCAACTTCACAGTAAGTTTCAAACCAAGGACTTGGGTCCACTTTGATACTTTCTTGGCCTTGAAGTTGCATAATCGTCATCTAGCATTGTCATTTCCCAGCGAAAGAATGCTTTAGACATTTAGACCAAGATTGGTATGATTAATCGCCCCCAGAGATAGTTCAATGGATCCTAATTTGAAGCTTCTTCCAGGTCAAGGGGAGCCATTGGAAAACCTTGGAAGATATCATCACCTAGTAGGCAGACTTAATTACCTCAGTATCACTAGACCAAACATTACATGTGCAGTTAGTGTAGTTAGTCAATTCCAAAAGACTCCATATGAAAGTCATTGGGATGTTGGGCTACGCATCCTTCAATACATAAAAAATGCACCAGGTTGTGGTGGTGGAAACGTCATTTCTTGTAGGAGCAGGAATGCTAAATCTAGTTTTGAAGTTGAGTGCCGAACTATGGCAGACACTTCATGTTTGATTACATGGCTTAAGAAACTTCTCAATTGGTAAAATAATGGAGATACACAAGATATATAGTAATATGTGACAATTAAACTGCCATTCACATTGTATCAAACCCATTCTTCCATGAGTAGATTAAAAATAGACAAATAGATAGTCATTTTACTAGGGAAGGTCCTTTCTGGAAAAATCATGAGTGACTTTGTCAACTCCAGTGACCAACTTCCAAAGATGCTCACTATATCCTTGAAGAGCTCACATATTGACATCATTTGCAACCAACTTGGCTCATTCGACGTATATGCTCCAGCTTGAAGAGGAGTGTAAAAGATATGATTTGATCTTAGTAAATAGGTAAATTTGAACAACTAATAATTAAGAATATTCTCAACTATTAACCATTATTAGGTTTTCCTATATTATACTTTCACTGATTATTAATAAAAGATTTACATGTGTGATTAAACACACAATTCACAAAAACAGAGAAACTTATAAGTTACCATCCACACTTAAAACAGTTAAAAAATCCTTCCGAGTTTCAAAACATGAAAATGGGTGAGGACATTACTAATACAACTGAGTTGAAAGGATTGTTTTACCAAACATTTATAAGCATTACTATATATGTTTTCCTTAACAAGGAAGTACGGATCATTGCACTAGCATCAACAAGTATTATAAGTAATCTATTCTCACCTTTACACGCAGGTACTCTTCAGAACGTGAAGTTTTAACAAAGCAGGATACCAATATCTGTGACATAAAAAGGCTTTTATAAGATAATGGTAGTTGAGAAATCAAAATAAAAATATACTTGTGAGATCGTTTCCTAATAGATGAGAATTTTTTTTAACACAAGATAAATGTGTCGTAAGTTAAAAAAAAAAAAAAATTCTTTATAAACAGGTTTTTAATATATTTTGTTGCCTAAAACAACATCAAATATTATAACAAACTTCTCGATTTCATGACAATATGATAGTAAAAATTACAGTTCTTAAATGATAAAGAATAAAAAGGTATTCCACAGAGAATAAAAATATGCCCAAGATTTTCAGTAGATTCTAGATTTTGAAGAAGCTTATTTTCATTCTAAGAAATATGCTACAAGTAGCATCAAAAGGAACCTTAAAAAAGCCTTCCAAAACAAAAATTGAAGAAAAGGGGAAGATAAAAATATATTGGAATTTATAAGCTCATAAATATTATATAAACCAATGAACAAGAAAGGTATCTCAACCATAAGAGCCTGATTTTCTGGATCAATGTTCTCTAGAAAAACCCTTCTGTGCAATTTTCTTTGCTCTACTTGGGGATTTTTAGCCAAAACCTTGCGCATATCAGCTATTATACTCTGCATAAAAAAATTAGGAAATAGATTACTTAAGTTTTCAGATGATGAGATAGCCATCAAATAGTAACTGAACAATTTTTAAAGTCTAAGAATACTCACATTAATCTTGTTAACATCCAAGTGACTGATAGCCAGACGAGTCTTTATACGCCAATGAGATTTCTTACTAAGATTCCTCACAACATTTACACTCAAATTGTGATTAGGAATATGAATTGCTTCACAATCAGAACCTCTAATTATTGTTGGTGACCACCAGCCTACATGCTAGAGAAAATATGAAATTTGATTATAGTGAAATACTTTAAAGATACTCGGGAAAAATATCACCTATGATGAAAATCACTTGCACTCAATTAACATATTTTTTTCTGTTCTCCTAAACTACCTTTTCAGCAGGTTAGATGATAAATACAAACCTCAACTTTACCAGTAACCTCGTATCCTTTAATTTTTGTTTGAATCCGCTCATTCACAACAAATGGCCGAGTTGCATGAATCATCATACTCGAAAGGAAGTTTGTAAATATCTGAAGACAAGACACCATAAAAATGAAGTGAGAGTGACAGCAAAGAGGAGCCTACCTAATTGGTAATGGCTATACCCAGTAGAGTTACTCTACGGTCTATGGGAATTCAAGAATTTGAAGTATAGGAGGATCCATAAAAAAATTTGACGACAAATTTTAATCATTCTCGTAGACAGTATCAAGGAAACTATACCTCACGACCTGCAAGGGAAATCAAGACTGTGCCCAAACCACCAGCAGTCAACCACTTCTGTGTGGAGATACCCAGCAACTCCATGAACAATGACACAGCAGCAACCCAAATTGCAGTATATACAGCTTTCCCAGTAAAATCAATGCTCATCTGTCATTCATTGGCAATATATTGAATAAGATTTGTGTTTACATACTTAAGAAATGCCCTCAGGAATCTACAAACTAAATTAACATTTATGAAGTCCCTCACTAAAATATCCAACATGAAAATAAGGAATAATATTCTATAATGATACGATATTCAATCCACAAATTCAAATTTGCTAAAATAATATTCAGCAATTGAATTTTTTATTTCGTAGACTCTGACTACCTTTTTCTAATTTTCATCGGGAATAACACAGCACAACTAAACCTTTATTTAAGTGGTATCACCCCAAAATTATTCTATTATTGAATTAAAATGTCATGTAAACAGAAATGGAAAATGACAAGGATCTATAACGGAAACATACATTTCTTTCATCACTGGAGCCACTTGCCTCCATACAAAATTTTTGTGCTTGTTGAATTAAGCTGAAAATAGGCAGCAGAAGCATATTACATTATAAGTTGAACAAGATAGGAAGACTCCAAACCCATAATAATAAGAAGTGAACTACTTCAATGGTTTATTTTACAACAACAAATAAAGAGGATTTAATATTTAATTTGCTTATTATTTAAATAAATCAACAAAATTCTCAAATAAATATACAATTGAAATGTTGAATAATTAAAATAAAAAAATGGAATTATCCTACAAAGCAAACTCTACATTGTTCTGCGCCTCAGTTTCTTTTTCATCCTATTTTTTTAGTTAATAATTTGCATATATCACTCCACTTTAGTGTGTATTTTACTTCTAGCTCTAGAAATAGGAAAACAAAAAGCTTTTCTTACAATGAAAAAGTGCAATATTCTCAAATTTAGAAGGAATAATATTCTACTTCATTGTATCAATTATGAGGTCATTGGGCCTATAATAAATACATGAACCTGCTGGTTATTTTAGGAAATATGGACAGCTAATTTTAAGGAGACAAATCCCTGTGATTATGGGATTGTTTTTAAATACATAAACCTAGTATTAATTGCGAGATAAGCCTGTCATAAAGAATAAAATTACAGATAACATATGAAACTTCCTGAAATACACAATGAGGACCACAGTTTTTACAAATACAGTAGTAAATTTGTTAGTTTACTGAACAAATGAGGGATATAATTCTGCCAGAAATCAAATTTACCTTGAAGAACAGTAAGCAATTGTAAGCACAGTTGACAACGATCTCACAAAACTCAGCAGCCGTTGCTTGATAGCCTGACTAGTTTCTGATGGTAGGACTAGTAGATCTAAATCCCTGAAATAGTTTATTCTAAGGTTTTCACAAACAGAAAATGGCAAACTTCCACTGCAAAAGACTTGTTAGTCCAGAAAGATACCTGCATATGAGCATTACTCCAGTCCACAGCAGCATAGGTCGAAAATAAGATGTCAAAATATAACGTGAACTACTTTTCTTCCAACTCCTATCAGTACTCTGAAAACATCATGGAACAGAAAATCAGCAATTAATACTATTCAAATGATTTTGACAAACATGCTATATAAGATGCTAACTTCTTGGAGAAACAGATTCCTGCTCAGTCGCACAAGAGGCTCAAGACCAAAAACAGCAAACCCAATAATACCAAGGGCGGGGATGAATTGAATCGCAATTGGTTTTCCCGCTATAGCATTATATGACCTACATCAATTTAAAAAATAAATATCTCTAAACATTTATTCAGAAATAGATAGATGGAAAAGAAAATATATGAACAAGACTTTGAAACTATAAAGAGTGTTATTGTGCTTTCAAGTGTAAATGTGTGTATGCATTAGTTTTAGGTCGCATCCCTTTATGTAATTCATATTCATACTATGCCTTTGAGAAGAACTTAAATCTTTTTCAAAAATCTTTTGATAAGTGATTAAATTAATACCATATTAATAAAATTGATTATCTTGTGTTTGCACATTATGGTGCTTTCACAAATAATCGATTCTCATAAATGAGAGATAATCAATTATCTTGAAATTTGGTTCAAATACAAACTTAGTTGATAACTTGATAATCAATCATCTGGAGCTTGGTTTAGGTATACAGTTTGTTGATAATCGATTATGTCTAGAAATAAACATAATCCATTAGGATAGTCATATTGAGTTTCTATAATTGATTATTCTTAAATATAATCAATTAGATCAATTCTATATCAATTTATATACAAACTTTTCTTAAAAAATCAAAATTAACAAGTTTAAAACAATTACAATCCTTTTTTAGCTTTCAAGATATTTGTTTGAGACTTATGATTTAGGATTTAGGACTTAGGGTATATGATTTAAATTCTATTAATCAATAAAAAAAAACCTCAAAACATCACCCCACCCTCTACTTAATGATGTACAAATTATTTTTCCTTACAAATATTACCAAATATTCAATTCATATATAAAATCAAATGCAAACACATACAACTTTGTTAATAATAAATTTGCAAAAGGATTATTTTAAACATATAAAATTTAAAACATTAAATTCAATCTAGTAGAAACTAAGATAATAATATAAATATAACGATGTGAAAGGAAAAGTTGAATTTAACCTAATAATAATAAAGAAAAACAACATTTACTAGTATGCCCAGTTCCCAAATCCCTATCCTACCTTGACATCGCCACTGTGTCCATGGTCGTCGTTGTCGGAATCGCTCTCCTTGCCAAACTCCTCCTGATGGTACGTACGCCACCTCCCAACTTCACAATATAAACAAATTGTAATAATTATAGAAATGAGGAGTTGAGTTGATCTTATACAATCAAGAATATCTAGATTATACACATATTATTAGGAGTGTTCAAGAGGCACTGGGCCACCCTGGATCACGACAAGCCATGATTGATGAAATTCATGCACCTGATCAGAGTGCTACTTAGGAGCTTGTACCTCTTTCTCCTAGTAAGAAGCAAGCTTGTGGGTTATAGATAGGTTTATGCTGTTAAGGAAGGTTCTACTAGTGAAGAAGATCATTTCAAAGCTCGTTTTGTAGCTAAGGGATACATTCAAATTTATGATTTTGACTATTGTGATATTTTTTCTCCTATGACTAAGAACAACATTGTTTGTGTTTTTCTTGCTATGATTGTCATTTGTCACTAGCCTCTTCAACTTGACATTAAGAATACCTTTCTTCATGATAATCTTGAAGAGGAGATTTACATGGAGCAACCTCCTGGATTTATTACTCAGGGGGAGTCTGGTTTAGTTTGTAAATTACATCAATCTCTCTACAGCTTAAAGCAATCACATGGATCCTGATTTGGTAAATTTAGTCATATTGTGTAGATTTTTGGATTGAAACTAAGCAAGGCAAATCATCCTATGTTCTATTGTTATACTTCTTCTGGGAAGTGTGTTTATCTAATGGTTTATGTTGATGATATTGTTATTACAGGAAATGATATCACTATAATTGTTCAATTAAAAACCATTTATTCAGCCACTTTCAGACCAAAGATCTAGACTATCTAAAATATTTTCTTGGTATTGAAGTGACACAATCAAAAGAAAGTGTCATCATCTCACAAAGATAATGTGCTCTTGATATTTTGGAGGATAGACATGAAAAATTGCAAACCCGGTGATGGGAGATCAAGGTGAATTTTTCTCAAACCTAGAGAGATAGAGAAGGTTAGTTGGAAAACTCATTTAGCTTAATATAACAAGACCTGGTCTTTCTTATCCAGTTGTAATTCGCATCCTCAAATGTGTAAAAGTGAAACCAGGACAAGGATTGTTGTATGAGAACAAAGGACGTACTCAAGTCTTAGGGTATTGTGATGCAGATTGGGCTGGTTGTCCCATTGGCATGAGATCTACCACATGATATTGTGTATTCCCTAGAGGGAACCTTGCATCTAGGAAAAGTAAGAAACAAAGTGTTTATACTCGAACTAGTGCAGAAGCTAAATATCAATATATGGCCCTATGTACATGTGAGCTTGTGTGGAATAAACAACTCCTTCAAGAATTGAATTATTTTGAAAATGAGCACAAAGTTGTACTGTGACAACCAGGAAACTCTTCACATTGTCTCCTATCCAATGTTTCATGAGAGAACTAAATATATAGAGATTGATTGTCATTTTGTTAGAGAGAAGTAGTTGTCCAAGGATCTTATTACCAAGTTCGTTAACTCTAATGAACAACACACAGACATTCTAAGTAAATCTCTAAGAGGACCTAGGATTCAATTTATATGTTCCAAACTTGGTGCATATCATCTATATAGTCCAGGTTGAGGGGGAGTGTTGAAATATAATGTTTTTTATTATTTTTCTTGTGTGTACCCAATTTTAGGGTTAGGGTTTTAGGCAAGTGCCTTGCCTCTTCTTTGTATCCTCTATATATATATATATATATATATATATATATATATATATATATATACACACACACACACACACATCAATAGAGTCCAACAGTGTGGGTTGAATACACTGTTTTCAATCCTCAATTGTTCAAGTATAACTATGGTTGAAATTAACTTCTCTCATACTTTTATTAGATTTGTCAACATAATCTATCAAGTGAAAGGTAAAATCATATATTCTTCATCACACATAATCTATCACTTGCTAATATGGGCAATTTCAACACAAAAATGTTCAACCTCTGAATCCAACAATTTCTTCCATACATGTTTAGTTTCTTGAAAAGAGAAAAATGGGTGCTGAACATTTTTGTTTTTGTTTTTGTTTTTTCAACACTCTTCAGTGCGTTTAGATAACACAAAAATCAATTCTATCCTATCATCCTGTGAAATCATGGTGATACCAAAAAAAAGTAGAAGTATTTGTTGTTGTTTTTACCTTCACCAAGAAAAAATAATTGATAATTCACACCATGAACCTAATCCAAACACACTATGAGTGACCGAAATCCTCACGTGCTGTGCACAGGAGGAAGTAAAGGATTGGACAACTGATGTTCTCATGGATGCTCATCACAGAGTAGAAGAGTATGGTAAGCAGGGTTCTAAGTAATGTAACTAGTCCTCCGACTAACCTCAAATTACCCTTTGCTTTTCAATTGTAATGGTTAACATAAAAATCCCCAGTACTATTTGTTGTTGTGATGTCAGCAATGAGATGGCATCGAATCTTTTGCTATAGTTACCCACATCTTCACCAAGGAAAATTGCACTCTTTTGGCAAACGTGAATTACAGAATGGCTTATATTTAGTTATATCTTTGGCTGAGTATGCCTTATGTACTAAAAATATATAAGATGACTGCTGTGTACGCTCATCATAGCAGAAACTTTTTATCTGAGAAGTACTTAAATTGGACAAGGTTAGTACGTATTTTCAAAATTTGTAGTTGGAGATACCGGTGTCATTCATAAATAATGTATTAGTTGGTTGGTTGGTTTTGTATATTGACACATTACCCAGTCAACAACAGTTTATTGATTTAAAAGTAAGGTGCTTTATATATTTGATTTTTGTTGTCTTATGTAATACTTCCTCTAGCCTCTGTCAGTTCACAAAGTTCTCCATGGATTTAGACAATAAATAAAAGAAAAACATACATTTAAATCCAATCTAATACTGTAACTCTTATCATCATGAAACTGCCAGAAACAAGAAATTCAAAGATAACTAGCAAACATAGCCATCCTAGGATGGAACCAGGGTTTTAGAAAAAGAAAAAACTTAAATACAGTTTCTTAGGTGTTGTTTGTTTAATCTCCAATTAGAATTGAAGTTTTACCTAGTAATCCATATACCTAAAGTTTTTATTAAAGGATTGTGTGAATTAGCAGGATGAAACTCTGTTTTTTATTAGAGAACAGTACAAGCAATACTTAAAGAATTGTACCTAAGTGTCTACGAGCACAGTTATGGCGCTCCTATGGCCGTGATATCCAGCAATATAAAGTAAGAAAGTGAAATTGCGACCACAATTTAAATGCTTGGAGGGAACAAACAAACAATAAACATGAATTTTTCATAGATGAAGGTCATACCAAACCATGTGGCAAAAGACTAATGGCAACAAAACATAATCCATCCCCATGCACGCGCTTCTGCCAAAAGACAAACAAAATTGAAACTCAACGTTGTACATCGTGGATTAGAACACTCGCAGAAAGAAAAAATTTCAGTAGTCTTGAATTATCATTCACAAAAGTTAAAAATAAAGATTGGAAAATTTCTACAAATAAGATCATGCATCCGCCAGAAACTCATTCCACTTTTTTTTACAACAAATAGGAAATCTCAAGAAAAATTAAGTAACCACATACCTGACAAAAACAACAACTTCCATGATTACTGTACAGCCTGACGTCGCGAGACAGTCTAATTGAAGTGAAATGAAATCCAAGGTTACGCGATGAGCACAACATCGTATAAACAAACAACCGAAACTACTTTAACTTTTGCCTAGTTCACCTGCACGAGAGACAAACCCGATAATGTTAGACGCAAAGAGAATAGAAGAAGGTCTCAGTGAGTCGTCAGTGCAAATAAATATAATGTTTCTAACGGGCTCGAACAGAGAGATACGCTGATGTCTGATACTGATAAGATTCCGAAGACGTGGGAGCGAAGAAAAGAAAATAATCCTCTTCTCGGCAATGGAACAATCGCGAATAGTTAGAAACGGAAATTTGTACTCTTCCAAATCAAGAGGTTTCTATCAGCACACGAACCGCGAACCTTCTTTATGCAGCAATAATTCAGCGATAAACCTTTTTCTTAAAAAGAAAAAGAAAGAAAAGTGGTATATGATCACGAGTTATTCCGTGCTCTTTATTTACTGTTTAATAACACTACATCAAGAAATATTACTAGGCCGTAGTGTGTTATATCCTAAAGTTTTAGGATATAATTAGTTAGGATTTTATTTGAAATTAATTATTTATTTAATTAGTTAGTATTTTATTAGGATTTTATGAGGATTTTATCTTAGTTAAAATTTTATTAGAATTTTATAATCTTTAGTACTTTATAAATAGAGTATTGACATATTATTTTATGGATGAATAATATATGCAGTTTGTTTCTTTTTCTCAATTCTCTATCATTGTTTTTGTTCTTGGTATAATCGGAAACCACCTAAAGGTTCCCTTTGTCCAAAGCCTAATCATTTTTCGAAATCTCTTACAGAGGACCTAGACGCTTCTACACAGTGAATTTTTTTTATGTAAGTTTTAACTTGTCTTTAGAAGGAAAAAAAACTTCATATTAAACACTTTAAAAATGTTATTTAATTTTATATTCTTTTTTAACTCGTAAAAATCGATTTAAATATCTTCATTCAGAAGGTATTATATTTCAGAAGGTATTATTTTTGTTATTGTTAATTCGTAATTGGTTGACATATTAAAATTGTATATTTTTAGTACTTTCTAATTAATCAAACAGCATTTTTTTTCAATGATGATAAGATATTCTTTAGCGAAGGTCTAAGAGTATATTTAACAAGGAATATCCTTTTAGATGCTTAGATAATTTTCTTAGTATAAATAACTTATTTTTATTCTTCTCAATATCTATTATTTCCAATTCAATACTTTTATTTGAATTCTTAAGTGGGTCTCACCTGAAAGCTCCTATCCTTATGTATTATTTTGTTACTAATTTATTTATTAAGCTAACTGTCATTATCTTATGTACGAAATGATTGAATTTTAAAAATTATGAGATTTATCTAGACTGTTAGGATTTTTTATAATGCAAAATACACATTAAAAAACAATACATTAATATTAAAGTTTTATGACGTAAATGGTAATCTAATATTCATTATGTAACGACAAATACCACCAGAAAAATAAACGGTAAAATTATAACGGTCATATACATGGGGGAAAATTCGAGGTGCACAACATTTTAATGTTAAAAGACAAAGGATGAAGAGTGTAAATAATATAATTTCAATTATTTTTTTCATAGCATTTTTAATATGAGGGTGTTTCTTTTCACATTTCGAAAAGTTGATTAAAAAATACATAGACAGTGCACTAGAAAATTGAACAATGGGGAAAGATAAACTCTATGTAATTTCTTGTATATGAACCGAAACACAATTAGTAGTACAATATTAGTTCTTGAATAAACGTTGTACACATCATTCGTGTGCGTTAGAAGTACTCTGAGTTATGAGATTCGGACACTCTCTTGTCCATGTCGAAGAGACGTATCAAACACTAACATTTTATATAATATTCATAGAACATGTATTAGTGAAATGTCAAATTCAAAAAATATTTATTAGATTTATGATAATTTTAGTACGGGTCTAACATAATTTTAAAAAAATAAAAAACTTAAATTTATTATATAAAATTTTATTATGATTATAAAATAAAAAATAAATCATTTTAAACCAGCCATAAAAAATATATTTTTACTAAAAAAATAGTATATTTTAATCTTTATTATCAATTTATATAATTTATAATTATATAATATATAGATTTGTATCATCTTATCCTACATTTTAGATATTATGCATATATTCATGCTACATATAGATTTATGTTAGATTTGTGTTCGTGCTACATAGACGGTAAGATTAATTTAACAACCTGACTTATAAAAGAAAATATATTATTTGATAATTTCTTTTGCTATAATTTTTTAATTGAATAATTTTATTTTTTAGTAAATAAAAATATAATTTATTTATTTAATAAAATAAGTAATTGAATATTTTTTCTTTATTTCAAAATAATTAAAAATAAATAAATAATGGTTATATAATTTTTTAATACTATTCAAACATATATAAAATGTATATATCAATAGGCATTTTAAATTATACTATTTTTTATGTTTTAATTAATTATTCATAAAAATAATGAAATGATATATTTTTTAATATAATAAAATGTATACATGTTTTTTTTTTCTAGTTTTTTAGAAATGAGATTACTTATGAACTCTGAATATTTTTTTAAAGAAAAAAACTCACAGTTATTTCAGTTTCTTCACCGACAAACACATAATTCACAACTGTTCTGGTGAATCAGAAGATGTGATTCACGGCTGCGGAAACAAATTTGATTTTTGACTAATTTCGATCATATCCTCCTTCCACATGTGTTTCGACATTTCTAGCTTAAAAAGTTAATGTCTTAAGGAAATTTTTACTCCCAAAAATTTGATTTGTAATACTACTACTAAGAATTAAGAATTCTAACTCAACTTTGCATTCACCTATAAAATTATAAACCATAATTTAAATCAAATGCTAGTTAGATTTACCTTTGCCTGTTATCGGAGTGGGGACAAACCACAATAAGGACTATTCACATTCAGAGATTCTGAAAGTTATGTGAACCATGAATTGATAATTATGTACATACACGGGTAATTTGGGAGAATACAATGCATAATTCCAACTTATAAAAGACAGCTGGATCATTTTAACTTCTATCGAAAATATATACTGAAATATGAATTTCTAATCTGGCTTAATTTAGCTACTAATCTAGTCATTCTGTTTACCAGTTGGAAATGAAGACTGACCATCCTTCTTATCCTTGCTAGCAGGAGGTCCACCACCGTTCCGTTGGACAGCAAATCCTTGTGAGTCCGGGGGCATAGCAGATGGAGTCATTTCTTCTTCGATTGGAAGAGTTCGTTTTGAGCCTTCTAAGGCAACCCCAAGAAGAATGTTCTCTTCCAATGAAGGTCTAACTGATGACGAAGAGACAGAAGATTTCTCTTCATCTTGCTTTGACTGTGAAGAAGTAGCAGAAGTGGTCTCATGGGTTGCAACAGGTGAGGTTTCAGGCACAGCACTTTGAGCCAGGTTTCTAGATACGGGAACTGTACTTCCCTTTCGTTCATCTACTGCATTTTCCCTTTTAGCCTGTGATTCAGAAAATGACTTGGATTTATCCCTAGAGTTGTTTACATCGGTTGAAGGGGTAGATGTTGATCCAAAATTCTCGTCTACTTTGGAGTCACTTGCCATGGTTTCATCAATCTTGGAATCTTTTTCCTCGTTTGTGCGAGTTGCACGGGTTGAGGGTTTAACTTTATCTTCACCATTAACTTTATATGGTGGTTCTATCAGTAGGAATGGGCGATTTGCAGCTCTAGATCGAGTGAAAATTGTGTCTCCAAAAGGTATATTTTCCGAGTCAGTGTCACTATATATTTTCTGAACTGTGCGGATGGGAGTGGCTAGTCTGGCTCGATGATGACTGACAACTCTGAGTAGATCCAAAAGTATTGCCTCCTATTTTTACATATAAAAAATGTTACAAAAAAAAAATATTATGATCATAAAGAATAATGACGATTTAGAAAAAAGTTTTCACCATAAACATGACATCATTTTACCTTAACACAGAGGTACTCTTCAAAATGAGAAGTTTTCACAAAGCAAGATATTAATATCTGCAAGAGAACCTATAGTAAGAGAATGTACGCCAGCAGAAAACATGAAATTTTGCAAACTAAAAACTACTTGTGTCATGCAAACAAATTAATAAAACGGACACAAACCATAAGAGACTGATTTTCAGGATTAACATTCTCCAAAAAGACCCTTCTATGCAATTTTTGCTGTTCTACTTGAGGATTTTTGGACAAAACCTTGCGCATATCAGCTACAATATTCTGCGTGAAGTAAAGGGTACATAGATAGCATAAGCTTTCACATTAAAAAATGCATATCAGAGTCAGATCAAATAATGCTCACATTAATTTTGTTAACGTCCAAGTGACTGATAGCAATGTAACTCTTGATACGCCAATGAGATTTTTGAGTCAGATTTCTCACAACATTTACAGTAAACTTGTGGTTAGGAATATGAACTGCCTCGCGGTCATCGCCTCTAACAATGGTTGGTGACCACCACCCTACATGCTAGAGAATAAACAATTTTGAATAAAACATAATTGAAGTTGCACAACTTAGCATGGTAATAATTCTTCTATTGTCGAATGATTGTGGAGATAAATAAAAAAGAAAAAAACATATTCAATGGACCACCATGATACTTCATGATCCTTCTTACACTTTTAAAATTTCATTCTGATTAGGTTAGATATACAAACCTCAACTGTGCCAGAAACCTCGTATCCTTCAATTTTTGTTTGAATCCACTCATTCACAATAAATGGCCGAGTTGCATGGATCATTATGCTTGACAAAAAGTTTGTAAATATCTGGATTAAATCACAAACATGTGAACTTAGAATGAAAATAGCAAACAAGAGTATTAAATAATTATTTTTTATATACAAAATACTGATTGAAAATGACTACTAACTATACCCCTAGAAGACTTACTCTTGCAGAATTTGATCAAGTTGATATAGCTATGGATTCACAACATACAGTGAACAAAAAACTATCCAGTACAAACCATAATGGGCGTCAATATAAAAGAAACAGTGTTGTACCTCACGACCTGCTAGAGTGAGCAATACAGTGCCCAAACCACCGGCAGTTAACCACTTCTGTGTGGAGAAACCTAAAAGCTCCATGAACAACGACACGGCAGCAACCCAAACAGCACTATATACCGCCTTCCCAGCAAAATCAAATCCCACCTGTCAGTCAAATTTTTCCTAAATGAGAAGTTGATTAAGATTAATTATATATTTCCTTATATACATTTGAGTATATGTTCTAAATTTTTATTTTTATTTTAAAAAAAACTAAGGCTTCGTTCAAATGTTCTAACAACAAACACTAGTACATCGTGTTATTGATCTAAAAATTAAAAAATGACAAGAACAAACAATAGTAATATGTAATAGAAACATACATTTCTTGCACCAGTGGAGTCATTTGCCTCTAGAAAGAATTTTTGTGCTTGTTGAATTAAACTGAAAAAAAAAAAATTATGATATAACCACTGTGCAGGATCCAAAACACTTAATAATAAAAATAAAAAAAAAGTAATAGAATCACTATGTATTTATGTCTAGTACAAGCAGAAAAATCATAACAAATTATATCAATACCTTGATAAACAGTACGCAAATGAAATCACGGTTGACAAAGATCTCACAAAATTCAGAAGGCGCTGCTTCACAACCTGGCTGGACTTAGATGGTAGGACTACTGGATCTAATGCCCTGAAACAAATAATTATATGATAACTTCTTGGGAGATGTACTGGTCAGTTAAGCGTGTTTTTCTTAAATCGGATGTGAAACCGTTTCCAGATTATTATGTGTTAAATTTCTGAAGTAGTTTGTTAAATGGCGGATACTCCCAGTTTGGGCTTAGGCTTATGTTAGGGTTATGTGCGACAAACTCTGGTTCAATCCCAAAACTCTTATATAAAATTTTCTACTGTAAGTGTTCAAACCTGCATATGAGCATTGCCCCAGTCCATAACAACAATGGCTGAAAGTAGGATGTCATAGCATACCGCGAACTACTTTTCTTCCAAGTGCTGTCAGTCCTCTGAAAATATATTTTTTTCATAATCAGAAAAGGTATTATTCATATTAATCAATCAGATCTGGGATAAATGAATAATTAAAAAATTAAAGGTAACTTACTTGAAGGAACAAAACCCTGCTGATTCGAAGGAGTGGCTCAAGACCGCAAACAGCAAAGGCAATGATACCAAGGGCTGGGATCAATCGAAGCAAAACAGGATTTCCTTGTAAAGCATCATATGACCTGAATAAATATCTAAAAATAAATCATGTTTCCATAGAGTAATGTATTAAATAAAAGATTAAGAGAGAGAACCAACAAGAATAGTAGAAAATCAGAACCGGTTAATCGTGATCCTTCAGATATACAAATTACAAATATCATAACATCTTCTTTCAGATTTCTTTACACGTTCATATACATATACAAATCAATATGAGTCTAGGTAGGTCCACAGTCAATGTCAATTTATATGTATGTTCACCCCTAAAAGATAAAATAGAAACAGATCACTTGACAGGTTGACATACTCCAGAACATGACAAAAAGCTAAATAAATAGAGACAAAAAATCAGACAGGACAGGAGGGTTGTTTAACCACCATGCACCTGTATTAGGCACTAGAAGACTGAAAACAAACAGATGGTTTAAACTAGAGTGAAAAAAAAATGAGCAAGTAATAAAAGAACCTATAATGATTTACCTGTGATATATAAATATGAAGAGTGCTAGGAACACACTTTCCAACATATTATTCAGGATACAGTCTCCCTGAGACTCTCATTAGTTGAAATTTATTAGAAAGTACAAAATCATCAAAGAGGTTCACTAAATAAAATTTGGGACCAAATTTCAACCAATAGAGAAGAGTGTGTTGTTAGAATTTATCTGATTATACACTTCTGAATCATAACTACAAACTTATTCATTAACCTGGAATTTATTATAATAAACATTCATAAGCATAATTGTATATACATGTGACACTACTCTAGCAAAACATAAAGGTAAGTTAACATAAATTTTACAACAAAAAGCAAAAGATAAGAAAAGTAAGAGACCATATACAGGTATGAGCATACATATCCACTAAATTGGGGAACCTTTCTAGATTAACAAAGAGAGAAGCCAACCTTGTTAAAATAACACCGGCAGATTTCATGAGAGGAGTTTCACTCCCTCCACCTGGTATTAAGACAGACCGACATATGAAAACTTTACATTTGGAAGGCACGTGCCTTATTGGGGCATGTAGTCTACTTAAAAGATGGAGAGCCGAAGAGTCTTGTTTCTGTTATTTCCAAAAGAAATATCTCCAGAGGTTTAGATAAAATCAAAACAATCAATATTAACACATATAAAAGAAAAAAAAAATTCATGTATACAAAGAGTAGGGATGCTATGCTTGAGACCAAATTTTGGCCAATGACCCACCCAACGAGTCTCGAGTCTCAGCTAATTGGGCTGGCATTGGGTTCTAAAACTTAAACCTGGTATATCTTTTGTCACTCTTTACAAGTGATTTATTACATATTTAAATGTCATCGAAAGGAAATCCAAAACAAAATCAATCAAGTTTATTTCTAGAATGTGGGAACCTAATCAGCTATACAAACGAGTGGTGTGAAAATGGTGGCTCATCTCTGGCCAATGGGTTAAGATGTAAAAGATGTGGACTCAGTCAGGCTTGACTTTATAAAGTACCATGATTCTTTTAGACCTGGTCCAATCCAATGCTTAAGACTGGCCCAACCTAATCCCATATGGACTGCAGACTACATGGATCAGGCCAAAAGGGGCGCAGATCAGTTTTGGCTCCACCTGTTAATCTTTTCGGGTTTAGGCTATTTTGACACCTGTACTAAAACAGACTAAGTTGGCCAAGCTTATAGACTTGATGTCTTATGCAAAAGAAGATAAGTATATAAATGGCTTAGCTCTGCATAATATCAAACAAAATGTGCACATTTTGCCTAAATTCCAAAAATTTGATCAAATCAGAATATTATTAAAAAATAACTGTCTCATGTGCAACCCAAGTTAGGAAACATCAAACATAAACGAAAGAGAAAAGGTAAAAGAGACTATGCATGAATACCAAGCTCCAGGGTGAAACATTTATGGTGACCAAATGTAATCGACCAACCATCCTTCGGTTCTGTCAAATGATGAAATAAAATTCAGCATTTCTTTGATTTGAATAGAAAACTGTAGGGAATTATCTAAATATCAGCTTACATGAGGATGAAAACTACAGAATCCAATATTACTGTTGAGCCCAACGTCTAGAGACAATTGAGTTGACCCTGGGCAGAGCATCTTGAAATTGTCTTACAAGTTAATGTAATCAGTTCAAAGTTGAAAACCTTCCTTACCAATGCTTCAGTTTCTCAAAAATGAAATAACCAAAATACAAAATTTCTAAAAGTAGATGGAAAATAAATTCTGCAAGAAAACAAACAATAACATTAGCAAAAAGAAAAGAAAAAATCAACAAATCAGTGCAATCTTTATCTTAGACAAATCCTCAGCAACTGAACTAATCGCAGTCCTATCCTATGAATTGAGATAAATTTAACTTTAAAAAAACAATACAAATGAAAAAAGAAATAGAAAAGCAAGAAACAAAACCCTAGATTTTCGCCTCAAAATTATAACAAGATAACCGTGTGAGTTCTTAACCGCCACTTAATTCAGGAACCTTCGACAGGGATAAACAGTACACAATTGAGTAAAAGTTGAGATCTACGAACCTGAATGATGTTACAGAAAACAATCCAGGGTTCCTGGAAGAAAAGAGAATTTGACGAAAGAAGAAACGCAAGCAGTTATGAGAAACATTAGGATATAATCCTCCTGAATGAAGGAAGAAGAAAATTGTGAGGATTGGTGAAAGTTCTAAGTATTTGAAGGATGACGTCGTGGAAAAGCCAAACTCAGTTGCTGGTAATAATGCCGCAATTAACCTGGTTGGTGGTCCAATCAAAATGCAGAGTTTGAGATTTATGAATGCTTGTAACCCGGGAATTATAGATTATTGTGGATTTATGTGGCGCCTGGATGGTGACTCTTATATCCAAATAGTAATAACTTAGACGGAATGTATCTATGTATATTTTTATTATTATTTTATTCTTCAAAAATATCCAAGTAATCAACCTAATTTATTTTTTTATTCATCACAAAATAAAATAATTGTTTAATTTTTGTATACTTACTATTGTTTTAATTAAACATTCAAAATTTAAGTTATAAATTCAACTGTTATTTGGTAGTACTTCTTAGTTGTTATTGTTATAGTTCAACTTTAGATTTTATCATTTTGTTTATCTCAAATAATTGAGGTTAATTTTGCTATAGATTTTTTGTTCTATCATGGGTATTTTGGACTACTGAACTATTATTACGAAATATTGACTAATTTTAAAGGCTGTTTTTTTAGAAAACTATCATAGAGATTAGTTTACGTAAAAAAAAAACATTTAGTAGATATTTTTTAGACTTAATTTTGCTCATTATATTTTACAAAATTTGTATTATTTTTTTCTTAGTCTTTAAGATGGTTTTGATTTTTTAGTTTTATTTATTTATAAATTTGTTTAATCTTGTTAAATTTTATGTTTTTAAAAATATATTTATTAATAATAAGTTCATACAACTTAAAATTTAAGGGGTTAAAGTTGTGAAAAATAAAATAAAATTATGAATTGTGAAAAAAGTTATAAACCTAAATTATAAAATTTATAAAACATAAGGACTAAAATTACAATTAAAATTGTTTATTATTAGTGAAATTTAAAAATTAAATAATTATTTTTTTTTAAATAAATATTTATAAAATAAATTAATTTTATAATACGTACATTTTTATTACAGGTAATTAACTGGTTTTAAAGAAATTTAAAATTTTAAAAATAGATAATATAATGAGATATATTGATGAGGATAAAATCAATAATGAAATATGTACAGTGATTAAAGAATCTTATTTAAGAGTTTCAATATATATTATTGACTTTTAAGCTACTATTCACTCTTTAGATCAACTATTTAATAAGACTACATATAATTTAAAATTATGTTATTTTTAAATAATATTTTATTTATTAAGCTGGTGTGATGAATGTGAAATTAAATGAGAATTGTGTTAACCATTTTAAAAAAAAATATATATGATAAGTTGATTAACTATCAAAATTCAAATTTTATAAAAATTGAAGTCAAACTTAAAAAAAAATCATAGAAAAATAAAATAACACATGCAATATTTAGCAGGCGAAAACAATAATATGTAATTTATTAATAAGCAATAAGTTAATGGAATAATTATATTAAAATGTCTATTTTGTTTTAAATCATATAAAAAGTTGAATAGTAAAGAGTAAAAGTAAAAGGTTAATATTCTCAAGAGTCCATAAAGATTTTCAAGGAGAAAATATAAAAGAATTTTTTTTATAAATTAAAATTAATTTGTAAAGTTTTTTTAATATATTACTCGAGGTTGTATTAATCAAATAACGCATTTCCAAATACAATAAGAGTTGAAGTAATCTAAAGTTTTTAAATAATTCAATTATAAATGGAATAAAAATCAACTTGTCTGAGTAGATAATTCAAATATACATTCTTATTTTAAATAAAATATATTCTGAGTGGATAATTTGGATCTTAATCGTATGGTCTAGAAGGTGTCCCTATACACTGAGAATGACATGAGGATAAATGTGTTTTGTGTGCTTAATTGCTGATGTGGCAGCGTATTGTAGTTAGTTCGTAGACAAAAAAAATATAGTGAATAGATTGTATTATTTTTTATTAAATTGATTATGTTAAATTTAATTTTAATAAATTAAAATAAATAAATAAATCATTGGATTTACTGTAATACAAAATAAAAATTTACCTAATCATCAAGCTTACCCTCCCTAATTGAATTTAACAGACATATATACATTTTTTAAGTGAAAATCATATTTGGTACAATTTTAACAAATAATATTATAATAATCAATAAGCTTATCATACACTGCATAAATTAATTCCTTACACTTATACTATCATTGCATGAAATTATAATTTTTAACATTATTATTAATATAACATTTATTAGGAGAAACAAACTTATATATGTGTCTAATCTTTTTTGAGAATATTAAATAAATAATATTATGAAAAATTGTAAATTAATATTTTTTGTTAATTTTTAGGATGCTAAAATTATATGCTAATTTTATAAATAATAAAATTTTTAAAAAATATATATTAATAAGGATAAACAATAAACGGTAAAAACGGTTCTAAAATGTTAATAAAAATAATTTTTAAATAATACTACAAATATTATAAAGTGAGTTTTTTACAAAAATGGATCTAAACATTGCCATCTATTTTTTAAAAAAATAAACACCAACATTTGTCATTTATTATAATTTGTGTTTGAATTGTAGAATAAATCAACCAATTTAATTATAAATATTTGAATTTGATATAAATTTTGTTTTTATTAAGTATGATATTTAATTTATTTAAATTTATGAAATATTTTATATAAATAGTACTTTTTTCAATATTTGAATTTGTATTGTAAAAATAGTTTCATATTCAATTACAGATCTTAATAGATTGGGAAGTCTCGATTTCCAATCTCGTATCTAAATCCATCATTTCTTATTTTGAGAATAAATACATAGTCAATGTTGTTAGTGATTAAGCTTGATGTATTTTTTTATGTTCATGTACAATAAGGGTGGTACAATATGCGTGTGTGATAAAGAGAATCTTGTTCATGTTACCCTATAACGAATGAAAAATGAACTTTATAAATTTTGCATAAATATTAAACATTAAAAATATTTAATTTGAAGATTATGATCATGCAAATACCATTATATACATTATCCTTATCATCCTCATATATCATCATCTATATATATATCTATATCATGTCCCATTTATCATGCATATTGTTCTCGCCGGTTGACATGGTCGTCTTTGTGCATGGCTTGTCCTCACGAGCTAGGGCACATTCGTTCTGCTCCGTCTGTGAATACTTGAAAAGAAGTGAACAAAGGGGCGCCCTCGCGGCCGTTTGCACTCTGACGATCAAGTCAGCTAGCGAGAAACATCAAAGATGACACACCCTCTGAAGGTGGTCGAAAACTATACTGAGTGACTGAAACTGTGTTGCCCTAATTGCCTTGTGCACACAGTGGGTGCGCAGCGAAAACAACTAGGGTTTGTGCTCTGTGTAAAACTGCGATAATTAGGTCAAAACTCGAATCCTTTTCAAATGCCCCAAGGTCCTTTTTTATACATCTCTCGTGTTTAAAACGCGTTAAAGCGCATTGAAAGCGTATAAAAATATTCCTTGGAATGTTCGAATCTTAATTGAATTAGCGCGTACCTTGGCAAATTTTCACTAAAACATTTAATGAGCACGTACTTATTGCCACGTGCTCTTCTGACTTGATCGTTATTCTACGCAGAGGGTCCCTCAGCGCCGCAACCCAACTTAGGGTTATTCCATTGTGTGAGCCCTCTTTCCTCGAAGTGCTTCTGGCGCGTGGGGTGACTTCCTGGGTGCCAACTCGTGCACCCCAACCTCTAGTCACTCACCTTGGGAGGGTATCTACCTTTCTCTCGTATCATGCACGTGGTTCTCCCCTAGGCGTGGCCTCCTCATGGGTCATATCTGTCCAAGGGTTTCCCAGCGGTGGCGCGGGTACTTCACGAGTCAGGTTACCCCCTGCTGGTACTAGAACTTGTGGCTTTGAAGCCACCTTTTTTCTTCTCTTCATTGTTGTTCTGAGCCTCCGGGGCCCGAGACTTCCTCACGGTATTACCCCTCCATGGTTTTTCCTGCCCATGGGTATCGGGGGGTAACACCGTCGATGTCTTAACTTTGACTATTTCTTAACTTGGTGACGTCTTAACCTGGCGGTGCCTTAGCCTGACGACGCCTTTCTTAGGCGACGCCTTTACCTAGCGACGCCTTTGTGAGGCGACGCCTTAACCTGGTGATGTCCCAAGCGGTCAACCTGTTGACTTTCTTTCCCTTCTTTGGGGCCTTCGAGCGGTACCACCACGTGTTGACTTTGACTTTGACTTTTGGTCAACGCCTCGGGACGATACACATATGAACCCAAATTTAGTCACACAACAAGTCATAACTAAATATGAGACATTTTCTAAAATACTTTAACTATGATAATCAAGTCCCAACAAAGACTAACACCAAACACACATCGGATCAAAGTCCTCGATACACTAGTGCAGATAAGTTAAACAAATGCGGCTATTTTAAATTTACAAATGCGGTCATAGAACTGCATTTGATCAACACGCATTTGTAAATCTGGAATTTACAAATGCGGTCCTATGACCGCA
>Ga0123342_1002692_pt1 | contig 29238 bp, 15 predicted proteins | sample Turbeawhitnodule_FD_89960 | JGI IMG/M metagenome (GOLD analysis project Ga0123342, IMG submission 89960) | Root nodule microbial communities of legume samples collected from Mexico - Turtle bean Mexico white nodule | ecosystem: Host-associated > Plants > Roots > Nodule | place: Mexico: Nepantla... | reverse complement strand
TTTTAGTATAAAAAAATTATAGTTTATTTTATATATTAAAATTTTCTTTTTTTTTTCTCAATATAAATTTTTATATATATATATATATATATATATATATATATATATATATATATATGTTTGATTTAAATATTTGTTTTACCGAATGTTTACAATAAAGTTAAAAAGGTTCAAAAGTATTTTTATTTTATAAGCAATAAAATTTCATTTTCAATTCATGAATTTAATTTTGTATTCAAATTCGTGAAAATACTTTTGTAAATTCAAACCATGCTCACACCTATTTGATAAAATTAATTTTGCCTCTAAATTTCAGTTCGATTAGAAGATAAAAAAAAAGGTAGCTTTCAATATTAGGGTGAAAATTTCCCACTAAATTTTATAATAAAATTTATTCCTCATATTTTTTATAAATTGAAATATTTCCATTTTTCAATTAAAAGGACACAAATATCAATAAAGGCAAAAACAATCTTCTAACTTTAATATATAATTGAGCATACCTTTTTTCTTCTTAAATATACTTATATCATTCTAACATTTCATTTATTTTTAAAAATATAACTTACAAATTAATATATAGAATATTTTAATCCACTTTATATATAAGTGAATTTTTTACAAATATTTATTTTCTTTTTTTACTCTTAGCACATCAACAATTAGTTTAGAATTCCTCAGTATGACAACTTTTAGTAGTATTTTTTTAAAACAAAAATTTGTTTATTTCTAAGGTTAATTTTTGTTCTCTATCTTTTAAACCAACAATTTATTGGTATAAAATAACAAATTTAATGCTGATTGGCACTAAAAATATCAGAAAATCCCATATTTTCTTAAAAGGGCTAAAGTTTTGCTTACATTAAAACACAATGGAATACATCTCACTTCATCTATGTAGAGAGAAGTAAAGTTCTATTAAAATTAAAAATCAAGGTAATTTAATCATCTTGCTAAAAGAGAATATACTATACTATATAACCAATTAATAATATTTTTTGTTGTACCACATTCTCTCCTTTATTACTATATGAAAGAACCTAATCTTAATCTTATTTAAAATGCTCTGTTATTGAACTAAGGAATTTTTATATCAATTTCCAAAGAGTGTGAGTGAAGACTAGGGTGTATAATTAATAATATTAGTACATATAACATTACCCATTTATTAAGCATTGGAACCTTGCAAATCACAAATAGTGAAATGAGTTGCACTAGTTAGGGATTTTTTTTTAAAAAAGTAAATTTCACTTGTTCAAATTCTTTAGTTATTTTTTTTTCTTTCTTGTCCTTTTAATATATTTTTTTTATTAAAATAAGATAATTGTATAGATTGATTATTAAAATAAATTAAAAATTATTATTAAATCATGTAAAGTTGACATAATTTTATTATAAAAAAAATTATGTCAAACTAATTTTAGTGTATTTAAAGTGAAATTGTGTTGATATGACTTAATATAATTAAATTTTAACTAAAATTATACCACTCTAATATTAATTAAAATTTGATTATACCTGTAAGATAATATAACTTATCAATTTTAATAATTTTTTTGAAAAAATATTTATTTTAATAATAAATTTATAAAATTATCTTGTTTTAGTAAAAAAAAAACTCCTTTTTACTCCCCCCACCATCCCCAAATCACTTTTGGTGGAATGTATGCATACAGGTAAGTCAATCTCTGCATAAAAAACTTATAATTTCCCCAAATGAATGCATGAAAGTTACAGCTAGCAAGGTTGCTTTACATGAAAGACAAGACCTTTTTTTCTTGGGTCAAAATCTAAGCCACCCCACAACACATGATAACAAACCATTTATGATTTTGTGCAAGTAAAATGATGGGTTTGTGAGACACTACATCCCAAAAACATTCATCATTTTAACCTTGTGATTTCAGAGTGGGACCCTTCCTCTGAAATCCAACTTTCTGCACTGTTATCTAATTATTATTTTTTTTTATGGCATAAGATATGATCCATTGGTCTCTTGTGCCCCCTCTGCATCTTTTCCATTCTAATTGAAGCCACAAGCCAAAGCACTACACTCCAAGAACAATGAGAGAGCAAGGGCTTTCCAACTTTATCTCTCATCTCTGCCATCAGTTTGGCTTAAATGCACAAAAAGAAGCAAAAGTAGTAAGATTCCCATGGCCTCACACACCCCTATTCAATAATACCATATGCCCACAATTCCAACAAGAAGACAAACATGGCCCCACTTAACAAACAACAACATTAAGGAAAGTAAGTAACTCCCACAATTATAAAAATGATTCTTTTTTTATATCTCAGAACTAATCAATCCACATCCTATCCCTCTGTTATGCTGTCTCTGTGTTAACAAAATGCATGAATCAATTGGAAATCTCACCCAATAAGTATTTTCTACCTCTTTGAAGTAATCTTTAAATTGAAAGTGACTAAATAATCATCTAAAGATTGAATATTAAGTAATTGTATTAGCATCTGTTACAGTTCAAGAGCTACTTAACATGATTTTAATACTGATAAGGTTATTCATATAGTTTTTCTCTCTTTCAAGGACTGTGCACAAGAGAATAATAATACTTTATAGATGAAATTGAAGGTTTTGCAGTGTGAAGTTGTAGTTTAACTGTCCTCTCAAAAGTTTCTGTTTGATAAATTATTATTTTTTTGGCAAACTGTTTGATAAAAAGTGACCACTGAAATAATCATATTGTTCTATTATTAAATGTCCTCTCATCACGGAAAAAATAAATCCACATTCTCTGCATAACTGGACAGTTCCTTTGCTTCCAAGACCAGTTTCAGATTATGTTTCACTCCTTTTTCAAATTCTCATCACACCATTTATTTCTCTCTCTCTCTCTGTCTCTCTCTCTGTAAACCATGCCTGTTGTGACAGAACACATGAAGTTGAGAAGACCAAGAAACCAATTCAGATGCCCCATTTCAGACAATGATCAAAATCCTCAAAACCCTTCAACAATCCAATCTTCTCACACCAAATCCACTATCTCGGCTCTCTTATCTTCATTCTCCACTCCTAATGAAACCACACATGTCAGAGACCAAAACAGCAACAAAAACAGCAGAAAATTCTCTACAGCAACCTTTAGAGGACTCGGTTGCACTGTCAGAGCATCCCAGAAGGTTTCGGTGCCCACTGTGATTCGGTCCTCGGCAGATTGGGAAGGGAAGAGGAACAGGAAGAAGAAGCACAGGAGGAACAGTAACAGTAACAAGACATGTGATGGGGTTGTTCATGATGTTTCTGGTGGCACATGTGTGGATTTTCAGGATGTTTGGTGTGGTCCTGGAATTGGGTTCTCAACAGATACTGCTGCTGCTGCTGCATCTGTGGACTGTGTTGCGGCTAGGAAGAATGTGTCTGCAAGAGGAAAACTTGATGTGGTGGAGAGGGAGGTACAACAATACTATTCCCAATTTGTTACAATGGTCTTTCCTCTTCAATGATTCAGACCTTGAATTTGTTGTTAATTGCTTTTGTCTATGTTTTGACCTTAATTTTTATGTTACCAATGAAAATTTTGCTCTCTCAACTTATGGGAAATTTATGACTATATCTAAAAATTAATAAACTTACTGTGTAAGTTGATTTGTAATTTGTTCTATATGTTAAAACTTCTGAGCATCCTAAATTTACTCTCTTCTTTTTCATTTATCTTAACGTTCCCTATGTCTAGTTCTGTAGGGTCAGAAATTTTTGTTCAGATGGTAACAATGGAATGATGCACTAGTGATGTTTACATTTTTGTGGTTGGATGTGTTTGTCATGTTACTAACTTGGAGAGAATTGATCCTTATGGCGTGTTAAGATCATCAATCATTTTGGTTAGCCTTGTTTAGTGGCTTGATTGATGTATGATGTAATGTTCCTGAAAACGGTATTTCTTTTCTAATAACACAAACTGAGATAGAAAATAATTGAAAAATAAAGATACTATATAAGTTATGAAATACACCATCAATTATTTGACTAAATTAACTGTAAAAAAATCTAAATTTTTTTTTATATTAGTATCTTAGAAGCTATAATTGTTAAGTATTTCATTTATTTTATTAGATATTCTTTTAAAATTTTCAGAATATCATTTTTGCATTCTGATTAAAATAATTAATAAAGTTAGCATAGTAGTTTGTCGGTGCATAGATAGGTATGAATTAGAAGCATGCACACAAATTCTTACCATGACATGACAGTTTCCCACTTGATCTAATAATCTTAGAAGCATACTAAGAAATACTAAGAAAAACAGATAACACTCTCAAGCTTAGTAATTAGGACAAATATGAGAAAGATGGTTTATGAGATGCAGAATCATGTTTAAATAGCTACCACCATCTTCAATACGTGTACGCATTCCATTTCCATGTCAAGTCACAAACACATGGTGGAGTTCTTGATTGGTTTCTAGTGGACCCCTTGAGGAAGAGGAGCCCAGTGATTGAAGACATAAAGTGAAAGAGAACACTCATTGTCATCACTAACATTCTATAGTTGTTTGTTTTATCCTATTGTACAAAAACACAATCAAGTGAATGATTAGTTGAGATTTTTTATCCATTTGTGTCAATTAAGTTTCGTCATTGTTTTGGTTTCTACTTGCTCTGACATGTCTAACTCTGCTTCATAAATATCATGGCAGCGTTCATCTTACTTTGGAAGGCGCACTGTAAGGCCAGAAAGCTTCTCTTTTCTGGATGATGAATCTGATATCTTCACAGCACGTAGTGGGTTAGACCCTTTTGGAACTTCTAGATTCTATCGCCATGTTCCACATCCTTCTCCTGATGGTCTTGCTGAGGTTGGTTTTTGTTCTTATACCCTTTCATTATGAGTTTAAATGTTTAATTCTTTTGTATGGAAAGTGTAAATGTTTTCACTTTGTCAATCTCTCACAAATGGTGGTAGCCTGGTAGGGATGTCTTCTAAGTAATTTGTTTATGCAAGACCATAAACTTATCACACATGAAATTTTTTTACAGCATGATAATGTAAAAGCTCTTTATACTATCAATACATAACATAAATTATTATTTGATGTTTATGTATTCATGTTGTGAACTTTAATAGATTACAGAGCATGTTTTATACAAAGACACTTAGAACAAATTTTGGATTTTCCATATAAGAACTATTGCTTAATTGGTATATGATCTGTCATTGAATTTGATTATTTACTCTTGAATTTGATGATCATAACTTTTATTAACTTTTTGAATCTTGCATGTATTGTGGTATTGCAACATTCTGCTGGTACTCTGACTAAAATATAGCTGTTTATGGACTATTAATTACTGCATGTTAAACCAACTGTAGAACTTGAATTTGGTGAGGCTGTGGATTGGCCTTTTCAAGAAGATTCTACTTTGTTAAAACTTTCTACCAGCTTTTGAATCCTGCACTAGTCCTCTACAAGAGTATATGGTGTCAAGATAGAAGATTAAAGAGTCTTTCACTCTCTTTTTTACATCAAACCTTAACTACACTTATAATATAGACTTGTTTGGAAAGATCAAGTGAGAAAAGTAATGTCACACTCTAATTAATTAATATTCAGTTAGTCCAAATTTGTAAAAGAAAAAGAAAATAGCAGGTTTTGGTAAAAAAAATTATTACTTGAATAGAATAATGCATCTTGCATAGTATTGTGGTGAGGACAGAGGTGGAGTCTTTAAAACATAAACAAGATATAGTTCAGATACTCCATTGATTTGGTTTTATTTACTTATAGTTAAGTTGTTTGATAAGAATAAAGAGACAATTTTTTTTACCAGATCAAAAGATTTTTGAAATTTTTATTTATATTTTTTAATTTCTATATCACAATAAGTGAATATATGTATTTTAATTAAAAAGTTAATTACAAGTTTAAAATATAACAAATAAAAATTAACGATCTTTAACTTTGAATTAATAACTAAATTCTAACAAACCCTTTTCAAAAGGAGAAATTATTGATGTGCACCCAAAATATTCATCAAGTGATATACACCTGGAAAGAAAATACAAGTTATAGGTTTATAGAATATATGATGTAATAAGAAGAGAAAGATAGAAAAAAGTGTTTAATAGGTATATATCAAATGAAGGTGTATGTCTAAATTAAAAGTTGAATCTCATAAATGAAGTGAAGAAGTTTTTGTTGAGGGCTGCAAATATGAAGCTAAAAAAGTAAAAGTAATGTTAAACTTAATCAATAATGAAATCATTATAACTTGGGTTAATGTATCTAAGTTATTCAGGTTAAATAAGAAAAATATTCAATAGCATATGACACCTTTATATAATGATTAAAATTTCTGCAAGTTTGTACATAGAATGATGGTGTTTGTACAGATAGTGGAAAACATTGTATTGCTTTGAGAATTTGAGGCAGCTAAGACTATATTGTATATTTTCTAGACTTTGATAACTTCTGTGTCCAATTTCTTTTTTCAATAATACATGATTTTTTTTTTTAAATAATGGAAAAATATTTGTTTGCTTTTATATAAAATTTCAGTTAAAATAAAAAAACTAATCTTTAAATATAAGGAAAAAAATAAAAATAGCCCAAGCCCAGGCATTATAATGGAAAACAAAAAGGTGGGTGCAGTGAAAAGGCACTAAACAGAACGAGGGTTTTGATGTCGCAATTGAGTAAAAAGGGTTCTTCTTAGTCGACTTACAAGGGTAAATGTACTCCCTCTTGGATGAAATTTCCTATTTTGATATTACTATATTGAAGATTTTACCTTTTTTGATGTCTTGACTAGGTACCTATGAGGTTTTATTGCATTAGTTTTCACCTTTGTGGTGACCCTTATAATTTGTCAATTTCTATTGAAATTGAAACAAAATTTTACTTGGAATAAGAAGAGTTTAAAATGGGATATTCTTGGTTCTTAAAAATTGGAATGAAATTACAAACAACACTTTTTCATGTTTAAATTTTCAAGTATGTCATTTGAATTCTAGTGCTACCTACTTTCTCACAATTTTGAATTATGTTTTGTTATGCTTTTTCTTCTCTGTTTAGGTTACATGTGTAACCAAATAACTAAGGCTTGTTAGTGAAGGTTTTGATTTATTAACAAGAACAAACTTGTGTATAGAAACATCAGTGTCACAAATATCATTCTATATGAATCCTTGGCTTAGTTATTATTGTATTCAGAAGTGATGTATTGTGTATCTTAATTGTTATTTGGAACTTTGAAGATAATGATAATCAGAGGAAGAAGAATAATAATGGGGGGTCGACTAAACTCACACGACCAATTTAGGGACTGGAGACTTGATATTGATGACATGTCATACGAGGTAAGAGTTCCTTTCTCTACTTACTAAGGATTTTGACTCTGTGTACATACATTGTTTGTTGTAAAACTTTTCTGTTTGTGCAACAGGAATTGCTTGAGCTGGGTGAGAGAATAGGTCATGTCAGCACTGGACTCAAAGAAGATGAGATGGGACACAGCATAAGAAAAGTTAAACTTTCAAGTTCAAATGATGCATCAAAGGATCAAGAAGGCAAAAACTGCAGTGTTTGTCAGGTGAGTTTGTAAAATTACATTACTATCAATTGCTTTATATGCATTGCAGGAAGTTGAGTTAATGTGAATGATCAAAATGAAATTTCAATCTGATAAAATAACAACACCAAAAAATGTATAAAACTATACGTTTTTGTTCTATAAAAAAACTGGTATTTTTAGGAACAAGAAAAATTTAAACCTAGATTTTTAAATAATTGAACATTATGTTAATGTGTCTTGCTTGTGTGATCAGGAGGAGTATGAACCACATGATGAGTTGGGGAAATTGAAGTGTGACCACAGCTATCATTTTCAGTGTATAAAACAGTGGCTTGTGCATAAAAACTTCTGTCCAGTTTGTAAGCAAGAAGTTGTGGTTCGATCCTAAGTGGCACTCTCCTCTTGTTTTTTACCCTTAAATTGATGTATAGTTTTCATATGCAACATAACCAATCTTCATATATTTTAGAACTTTTGGCTTCCATACTGAGGAGTCCACAGTTTATTCTTGCAAGTGTTACATTTGTTAATGGCCTCATAATTGGACAATGTTTTTGCTTATTATTCACAAGGTTGTGAAATTTGAATGCTGCCAGGTAAACAAGAAGTTCATAACATCACTTACTCTTCCTTTTTGTACTGTGCAATTCCATGTTGTCTGGTCCTAACCTTCATTAAGAAACCTCATGAGCTCAAAACAATGCTCTTTTTGAAATTGAGTAGGGTGCTTACATCAAAGTATAAAACCATTTTTTAAGAATTTGATTGAAGAGAGCCATGAACTTTACTGTGTTTCCAAAATTAGTACTTTTTAAAAAATTAATTTGTCAATTTTTGTCTCAATGTTATACTTCCCCAAGAAATTAGTCTTTAGCAATTGAAATATGTGGTTTATATCCCTTCCTACTAATTCCATTATTGGCAAATGGTTTGTTCTGCTTGATTAAGAATGGGGTGTGTTTGGATAAGTACTGATTTTTTCTAGTATTGAAGACTTGCACGACAGTGAGTTTGCTGAGAGGGTGAATGCAAATTCATAGGTTGTTGTGCAAAATGAGTTTTGGATCTGGTTTGTGACATGTTGCTGTGTTAAGCTTGCACAAGTGTTTGAAAAATGTCTCTAGGTAACATCCAAAATCAACATAACAACCATGAAAAGTTCAGGGACTAAAGCTTTTCATCAAACCATTGGCTTGCATAATGTAAAATACATAAGATCAAATCAGTACCACAACCACACCTTCCCCTTGAAGAATTCAGAATAACAACTTGTCAAGAATTACTTAAAAATCTCCCACAAATCACAAACTTAGGTAAAATGTATGCTTGTTACTACCAAAATTAGTAATGAGATAGTCACGTAGTTTTGAAAGTTGAAAATTTGATTTCATCATATTAAAAACACAGTTTAAAGCCAAATTTGATAGAAAAGTATACTACAAATACACTTTTCTCAAAAGCCAAAAATAAAATTTCGTGACAATTTTCACATGGTCTTATTCTTGCAATCTAATTAAAATCACATGAAAATGGCATTTACCAAAAAAAAAATATAGCATGTGTTAATCTTCCAATTGTAGAGTTTAACAATACCCATGAGTGTCGTGTAAATTAAATTTATTATACATGTGTTATGTGTAGTTTACTTCTTTTTATCTTTTACTTATTGAAAAAATATATTAAATACTGATTTTTTTAATATAAATTTAGAAAATATTGATTAAAATTATTTCTTAACAAAGAAAAATGCTATTGCCAAATATGTATATGCTTACAAGATCCAAAATTAAAACAATTTTATGATATCTCTTTTCGAACTACTCAGATCTGCTAAATCTTGAGTTTGTTCTTTTAGATATGATTTCTCTCACCGACACATCTTTTGTATTTGTTATTCACATTCTTCTGAAGTTTGTTTTGGATTTTCCTTTTTTGAGTGTCTTCTTCTATTATTGATTTTATTTTCATTGTAGGGTAGAGTTTCACATGTACTTTAGCAGGAAGTCTAATGCACTGTTCAAACCGCAATACTTTTTTCTGTTGGTCTCTACTGTGAAAGATGCCAATTCATTGATACTATTTGGGCTGAAAAGTATGACTACAAATGATTGGTACTGCAAGTAAAAAGTACTTTTTGTTCTTTCTCTATTTAAAACCTTTGAGAAAAAGAAAACTGCATTTGCTTATAATGTGTTGTGTTGTGATGACATTGATGATAAAACAAGCTATCAAGATTAAGAAAAGAAGTTGTAATTGTTTATGTTGTTTGCCCAAAGCATAAAAAACCTTTAAAAACTTCATAAGTTAAAAAATTGGTATCTCAAGAGAAAAATAATTTTTAAAATAACAAAGTTCACAGCTACTTAAGGATCTGTTTGTTAAAGGTTTATATTTTTTTTAATTAAAGAATCACTTTTTTTAGTTTTTCATTTGTTTGTTTCAGCTGCTTATAACCTTATTATAATCAGAAACTATTTTGAGTAGGCTTCCATAAGATCAACTTCTTCTTTTTAAAAAAAGGAGTAATTTTGTTGTTGTAAGCAAACAAAAATTAACTTCAACTTTAAAACAAAAATCTCTCAAAAGTAATCTCAAGATTATTTTAATATCAAAATCACTTCTTTATTAAAAGCTTTAAAAAATAATCACTAGAACAGATAAAAATTACCACTTGATTCCTATTAACTAGTTTTTAGCAGCCGGATCATGAATCTGTACTTTCACCTTATGAACTTTATTTAAAACTACACATGTACACTGTCTTTGACTATATACAGGAAGATAGGTATTGGCACTGTATGTATCCACTATGGTGCATATATATACGTGGAAGGATCTTGAAAGGTGTAGGGGTGTCCTCTTTATAAGGAATTGTAAAAGAATGAGCCATTGTGAAAGAGCCAATGGTCTAAAGCATGTCATGTTGAATGAGAAATTCTGTTATACATGGATACAGTTCATCTGCAGCCTGCAGCATGGAGTATAAAGTGAATGTTAAGAAAATCCACATATTGAAAAAACTCAAGTTGGTTCAATTATGTATGCTTGTAACTCCTTTTCAATAAAATAATCAAAGGAATAATCATACCAGACGACCACCCACTAAGTCATAGTGGGCATAGTGTGGACCACCAAGCTCCCCAAAGACTTTGTATGTAACCAATTCTTCAGGAATAAGCTTCACCGTTTCTGATTCACATTTATCATTACAATTTATATTCATCACCGTAAAAACTAAATTATTCTGCTTTGGATAGAGAAAGCTAAGTATTTAAAAGATGATGATGATGATGAGTACTAACAACACATTTTCGAACAATTTTGTTTCTAACTCGCTCTTTCTTACTGGTTGAATTCATGTGGGTCTCACTAGTTTGGGAATGAAACATATCAATAGAGAAATTTGACCCAAATAGAGTGAGACTAAGATGAATCTCACCAAATAAGAGAATGTGTGGAAAAGTGTGTTAAAGAGTTGCTGGTATTAAAAAAAAATTTCAAAGGATTGACTGGTTTAGTTTTAATACCATATACAGCTTCAGGAGGGCAGATCAAGTCTTGGTCACCCGCTATGGCCAAGACAGGAACATTAATTTTGCAGAGATGGTCCTTGTACAAGAATGTTCCACTCCTGTCACGTAAACCACCTTCTTGGAAAGCTGATGATAACTGCAAGAGAAGCTTGGCAGGTATGGTACCTGTCAATTATGGTCCGGTTGTCAACATTGTCAACAGGAGAACAATACAAAGTTTGTAAGAGAAGTTTTTTGCAACAGCATACATAGATCTCACAATTCAAGAAGTTACAGAAAGCCCAAATTAAAGTATGAAAGATCTAACATTGATCACAATGTGGAACATCTTAATAATAGCATTAGCTTGATATAGTTGAAACTAGGTAAATAGAGGACCCAGATAGGGCTGTAGCTTCACAAATCAATTTAACTGCAGAAATTATAGAGACAGCTGCTGCACAGATTGGTATGCATATTGAAGAACTGCAATAAGATGCAGGGGATGGATCACCTCTTAATTTAATTTTGATAAGACATGTATGTAACAATGTACTTCTCAATGATGCCCTACTGTGTATAGTTAGTTTCCTAAGGAATTCTTTTGCTAAAGTGCATAAAGTAGTTGAAAGGCACTCTGGTACAAAAAGTTGAGAAAAAATGCCTGATGAAAGATAAATTGGAACTTACAGAAGTTGTTCAAAACAAGCTTCTCAAATAGCTTTTGATCCATCATATCTTGAGCTGAAATCTGAGAGTTCAGCCAAGATAAAACATACGGAGGGTAGCTTGCAAGGGGATAAACAGTGGCCAACAATGGCCCAACTGGAATAGCAGGAATGTTCAAAGCCTGAGCAGGTTCTGCCTGCAAAAGAAGGCATGGTCTTGTTAGTTTTTTGTTATCTTTAGCTTAGAGACATATTACTGGCATGGAACAAAAATAAAATTTGTCACCACACAATCATTTTCCTTAAACACTTGCCAGGGGTAAAAGCAACTTGAGAGATGATCTTGAAGGGGTATAATCAAGTGATGATGCCAAAGTAACAACAGATGCCAGTCCAGAGTCCTTTCCTTCAGAATCTAACATAATTTTCGATGGAAAAAAAAAGAAATATGATGAACACATTGATTCTCAGGAACAGTTTGCACATAGGTTCCTTCACAAATCACAACAATGTTGTTTATATTCCACACAAAATCTCAACTTGTCCATAAAATTTATCACAAGATAAAAGAGGGGATATCATGTGCATAGCAACAGATATTTATATTTTAAATACCTTCCACATTGGTTGTGGTAAAACAACTAAAATTTGTTTTTTGGTTGCTAATAAACAGGGATGTGTACAAAAATTAAGTTACAAATATGTCACACTCAATAATTAAAAATGAATGGACAAAGTAATACATGCTCTAGATCAATATGGTTCATAATTTCCTTCAAATGATGCACACTGAATTAAATGCTGTAATTGCAAGCACTTGACGGCTGATGCCACTACCATTGCGAAAAAATTATTTATTCCATACATTAAAGAAGTGTTTTGCATTTGACTACTGAAAATTCTAGAATAGAATCAAGTGATTATTTCTTGCAGTGAAGTTGAAGTAAATTAAGGTTGGTGCTACCTTTTGGCATGCTTTTATTGCTCAAGGTTTGATATAATATCAAAGGGAAATACACAAAGCAACCATGATAAATTTTGTGTGAACAAACTTGCACCAAAAAACAAGCCAACATGGATTTTCTATATCTGTCAAATAAATCGTGAATGAAAAGTAACTGAGCCCCATAATTACATTAGTGGCAGAAGAAATAAAACAGCAGCAGATCCATGGGACTTACAACAACGTGAAAGCTTTGCATACAGCAAGATACCCCCCATTAGTGACCAATTGCCAGCAATTTTCCATCCTTTGGCTGACATTGAGCTCTTATGTACTCCATCTAATGGTTGAATGAATGAAACCAGCAATTAAGAACACAAATTTATTGAGATAATTCAATTTTCTTATGCCAATATTTGGTGGAACAAACAAATAAAAGTACGCCACAAAAGTAAAGAAAGAAATAAAAGTACAACTCTTGCCTAATTAAAAGTAAAACATCACTAAGGAGTGTCACCTCACCGCTGCAGGTACATCCTCTTCCAGATAATGGTCAAAGTCCCAATCATACTTAACAATCAACTGAAGCTGTTTCTGAAACTCTTCTAGAGTGGTAGAAAATCGGTCTTGCAATTCTAAAATCTGTGCTGGGAACAACTGTTGACCTTCAATAATAGCTCGGAGTCTCCTATTGAAATCCTTGATTTGACCAACAATTGCAGAGTTCTTTCCTCCCTCCAACAAATCTGAAAAGTAGTAATTTTCATATTAGAGGTTGATATAATCATAGAATGTTAAAAGTGAGATGTTCCTATGATATGAACCCTTCACTAACCCGGATTGAGAAAGCCTGCAAGATTTTCAGATATCCTTGTAAAAATGTCCATTAACCTCCTTGTTAGCCTCATTTCCTCAAATTTAGTTATAACCTCAGGGGAGCCAAGGTCCTTAAATCCCATTACTCTTGCTGGAGAAGCACTGCTTTTACCAATTTCATCCCTAATAGCAGAATCAATCTCAGACAAATTCTTTAGGCATTCGTCATCTTCCTCCAAGCTATCTCCAATAGTGCTCAACCCAGCACCGCGAACCTCAAGAATCCACGTATCAAAACCTTGTGCCGACATGTACCGAGCAAATGAAGACTGAACACAAGCAACATATACTCATCACACATCCTTTAACATTATCCTAGACTAGAACAAAATACTGTCACAAATAACCACCATCCCAACAACGAAATCTTATTCCCGAGGTCAGCTACATGAATCTACCATTAGAAAGTTAAAAACCAAATTTTCAAGGATGATTGTCACAAATAATCAAACATCAGATTTAAACTTAAGGGAACACACAATAATTTACTCAAAAACCAACAAGATGAGCTCCTAAAAAAATCTTAACAAAATGAAAGTAATGTTTAATAGGTGCAGAATCCGCATCAATCATTTCAAAAGTTTTAAATTTCCGGGCAGGGTTGGGATTTCGTCAAAATCTTTGTCATTGTGAGAAATGGAGGACAAATGTAGCCCCAATTGAGGTTGTGATACGGACCATTTTTAGAAACTCTCCCATTCCCAAAACATAGTTCTATGATTTTTCAATGGAAACAGTGTCACCTCAGGAGAGAGATCATAGCCAATTGCATTGGTAGCAACTCCTGACAACAACAAAAGCGGGTGATTCCTCAACGGTGCCTGCAAAACACATGCAAAAGCTTATATCTTGTAACACCACCCACCTTTGAATCTTGAGAAACTAACGTAAAATATGCCACCAACATGTGTAGCATTCAGCCTTTATTCCCATGTCTTTCGATAAAAACGAGGGAATTCAATACCCAGAAGCTAAATATCAGTGCATTGCCAAAAGGGCATTCACAGAATGCAAAAAGTTGAGAACTTGAGAAGAGGGGAACCTCAGGAGAAGGAAGGTAGCGCCACAGAGCGAGCTTCCAATCGGAGTTCGAAACCACCACGCGGTGAAGCTCGTCGGCGGTGCATATCGATCGCCGTTTGCGGTCTTTCTTCTCCATTCGCACGCCGTGGAACGCCGCACTCGTCGGCGCCACCATCCGGCGACGGAAAGGCGAGGAAGCGAGTCGGGTTTTGTGGTTCCGGTCGGGTTGCGGCGGGTCGACCCAACAGAATCCGGCGGCAACGTGATTAAGAAGCATTTTGCTGTGTTTAATGTTTTGTGAACAGAAACACGTTTTTTTAATTTATTTTATCGGTTATTATTTAATTTTGTGTTTTTTGTTTTCTTATCCCAGGTGGTTCTGTGGTTGGTTTGTCTTATAGATTTTGTTTTGTAGTTTCTTATGGTAAACGGAACTAACTAACTTCATGAAGATAACAAGAAGAAAGAGTAACCATTTATTATTATTATGAGCTGTGAAAGCTTGTTTAGCCGTGTAAGAGTTTGAAGTCTTGTACCTAAAGAAACATCAATCACCATAATTGTCCAAGTACGTAAAACATGAAATTCAGCCTCAATTAGTAATCTAATATCTAATTTTGTACAATTTCAATAATTATGATTTTAGGGTTCATTTCACAATCCAATTGTAGTTTAACAATGTAATTCCAATTTTAATCATCCAAAGTTGAAATTGAATTTTATGTTTTTCACTTACAGAAAAGTAAAATTATTATTAAGGAATGTAAAAAAAAAAAACTTAAATAGCTAGTATAAAGTAAAAGAGAGGGTAAAAATTCTTCTACTTAAACTTGCATTGATCAATGAAGTAGTCTTTGAATTCTTGCCACGGTTATATTGAGAAAGAGTTTAATATTTATTAATAAAACAATTTTTTATCACATAAAAAAACTAATTTCATGTATTTGAATAATAATAATAATAATAATATCATAAAGTAATCATAATAAAAGATTCTATAAAATTGTATATATTAATTTGAATTATTGTTTTTATAAAATAATTTAAAGTAATGTAACATGTAGATTTTGGAGTAGATTGATAAATAAATATCCAGTGTCAACAAATTATTATATATTAATTATAATGAATAATTCAACAATTTTTTAATATGAATAATTTAGTTTTCTATATAAATAAATTTTAAATATAATCATTATAATTGTTCACCGCAAAAGTGAAACAACTATTTTAATAAATATTAATTTTGAACTAAAATTAATGTATTAGATTTAAAATCCAATAAAGTGTTGTTGACAATATCTTAGATTATTCCAACAATTTTTTCGGTGGTTCATAAATGCAATGTGATTGGTGCTCATGATTATTTTTATAGAACATTAATAAAATAACGAACACAAATTTTCACAATTGTCTCTCTGAAATTTGAAAGGAATCCTAAATAATCAAATTCATTTTTCATATACATATTTTGTTATTAATATTTTTATCTTTAATTGTAGCAAAAATATATTTTTTTTTTCAAATCGTTCACCTGTAATATTTATTTCATTAGGAAGAGTATTTGCTTGATAAATGTTTCTTAAAAGTATTATAAATGCACATACTTTCAAATTGAGTTTAAGTGAATGATTTAAAATTATTAAACATTTAATATTATTCAAAAACCCAGATCTCAATTATTTACTTTTAATTTTGTGATCTTCTTTTTGAACTTAATAAATTGAATATATACGCAGTTACACAGTGTTATAGAAAAGTTAATAAATTGATTATTAAGGCTAAACAAAGAGTCATATGGTGATAGTATTAAGTAAGGTAAAATTTTCTTATTGACCAAATATGAAACTCTAAACAACTCACAATCTTTTCCTGCAATACATTTTTTATAATTACAGAATGTAATTAAATTAATAAAAATAAGAGATAAAAGACATGATATAAAATTAGTATATACTTTTAAAAAAATTAAGAACATTTATTATAACAGATAAAAGAATGAAAAAGAAAAATTATAATAACGTGTATGGAGATTAATTTAATGAAACTATATGAAATAGATGTAGCATGTGGGGCTGCTGGATGCGTGGCAATATAATTACAACCGTCGTAATGTTTGGAATGATAATGACATTATTAAGCATATTAAGTAATTTTAAAGATAAGGGATTTGTTATATTATTTTTAAGATCATATTCTAAATTCTGTTTGGTTTTATAAAATTTATATTTTTATAACGTTGAACATCATTCTTAACTAGAGATTAAAATAATTCATAATATATAAGTGTGTATATCTTATTTTATAAACCAATTTTATAAGATTGAGTTATGCTTAAAGTTTACTTTTTAATATATGGTAACAGAGTTATTTTAGAACCTATAATAAGAAGGATTTGTTGACCTTATCAGATCACCCGCTATCGAGTCGTTATCGAATCATCTAAACATATATAGTCTCACGCACAAGTTGTTAGTATAGACGTGAAGGAATGTATTAGAGATATTACATTGACTAAAAATTATAGCATTTCATTTTATAGTATATAAGTGGTACAAATTTCATCTTATGTTCACTTCTAAATAAATAATTTACTTATATTTATTCATAAAAGAAATATTTTTTACATAACAAAAATAACTTACATAAATTAAATTTTATTTTAAATTTTAAACCTTAAATTTTATGTCATGTCAACAATAATAAAATTTTAAAGAAGAGAAAATGTTAAATCTATTATTTTTAATATTTTTTTTATAAAGTTTTCGTGTTAGGCATCACTATGCCACCATCTATTATTTTTAATATTAACGTAACATTTGTTTACCAAACCTGTCAAATTATCATTACTAGTTAATGTATAGAAATTCAAGTATCATTTTCATAAATACTTATTATATAATTATTTAATCGCAATAAAAATAAGTAATAGGACTTTTGAATTTAAAACGAAGACAAATGCGGCCTTTGAAAGGATAAATAAGAGTAAATATTAAAATAAAGATTTAGGATTTTAGAATAGAACATATAATAATTATAAATAATCAAAATAAAAACATTGATAAAGATAGAGACGTAAAAATATTAAAAAGGTGTTGTAAATTGATTTCACTAACTTTTCCCATCTAATTTATTTTTTTCTAATCCAACAATTTTAGTTACACTGTTATTTCAATAGTCTACAAATCTGATTTCAACTTAATTTCTTAGTAAAAATAACTAGATCACCTAAATCTCTATTTTGATAATTATTAAAAAAATTGTTTTTATTTTTTGTTTTCATATGAGTTTTTACAAATCTGTTTTTATTTCCACAAGAATTTTTATAAGTTATAATCATATAAAATAATTTTATTTGTAAAATATAAGACTAAAATACTAGTTAAACCAAAATTTAGTCTATTAATATGTAATTCGAAGCTATGACATTGTGTCAAAGATGATAACAAAAATTCGTTAAAACTATATATTATTTGCATATTGTAATAAACCATTTTTTAAGTAAATTTTGTGTTTATTTTTGTTATGTAATATATATTTACATTTTAAAATATTTGTATGTATAAAAATATCTTATTTATCATTTCACCTTAGATCTATAAAATGTTTAAGATCAATCATTGCCAATATTATATTAATATCACTACTAGAGTTGACGCAATCATTGTTGTTAACATTTTAATATCATCATCATCAATACCTCAACTTATTATTATTCTCATGACAGTAATAATTTTGAAATGATAAAAAAATGAAGTATGATTAGTGAAACAACAATTTATATATTAGAAGAAAATAACACATGATTGTTTTTAAGATTTTTTTTAAAGGAAAACACAATAATGCAAAGAAAAATGTTATGTATTTTTTTTAATAATATTATTTTCATGTGTGGTGGTAGATTATTTTTATTATTTATTATAATTTTTATAAAAATTTGTGAGAAAGTGTGGGATCATATAGTTGATTTTATGGATTAGTATTAATCAATTATTATAAAACGATTGTAATTATTAAATATTAAATGACATTTTTTTCAATATCTCTCTTCAAAAGATTGTAGCAGTGGTAGATCTTGGTCACGTTGCATGCATGTTCATAGATTCTCCTTTGTGTTTATATGTATGAAAAGAGTGATACTTGCATCTTATCAGTTCTGTGAGGATTTTTGTTTGTAAAAGACAAAGAACATCTTTAGTTTCACGTTTCAGATATGGTTTTTCACTATTACTAAAACTCATAGCTATAACTTTCAAGTTTTGAACATCATTTCTTACTTCAAACAGTTTCCGAACGTGGTGGAAGTCATTCCAATGATCACGTTACGACTTTAGAAGCCTTTAAACTCACTACACTATTTTGATGGCAAACCAATGATTCACCAGCCGTAATCATCTATTAAGGAACAAGTGCTGTTAAGCTGATCAAGTTTCAATCCACAACTAACCATTTTCTTATAAAAGTCTGTGTTAGGATATCAACAACATTCCACTGAGTCATTTTCTTTTTGGCTAAGTCTAATTCATTTTTTAGACCTCTTTTTGTTAGATCACTCAATTTTATAGATAAGATCAAGTAATTCTCGTTATAATAGATTCAAAATGAGTCTGATATAATATCATATTAAAAAGTAAACTTTAAATTAGTTCAACCTCATAAAATCGTCTGAAAAGTGAAATTTGTACCTACTTATGTACTATACAAAATGTGTTAATCTTTATTATCTCTTACACAAGCATGTCAAATCTTCATGAAATCTGATGTTTGTTTTGTTAATCAGAAGAAAACAAAGTAAACGTGACTGTGAAGTGACTCCAAGTGTAAACAATATAATAACATTTGGATAGAAAAGCAATAAAAAATTCCCTCACCAAAGCTAATGGTAGCAACTTGCTTTATTCAACTGAGTAAGTAACCGTGATGATGAGAAAAGCTAAGTTTGCAAAAGATGGTCTTACATGTCATTCATTTCCGTACAGATAAAAAGAAATAACCTATGATTTAGTCCTTATTTTTTTGTTTTTGTAGAAAGTTGGGTACATATGTTCATTGTTAAAAAATGAAAGTAAAAGTCCAATTACCCTCCCCAATATGCCTCCACCCAATTCATTCATTCTCATCCACTTCTGAGTCATTCATACTGGCTGTGATGCTCTATTTTGCTGCTGAATGTTGTCTGCAGGAAACTGTTTTGAAGCATCTGATACTGCTGCAGCAGCTGCAGCATGGGTCATGGATTGGTACTGAGGAAGCAATGGAGGAGAAGTAGTGGTTTGTTGTTGGGTGTAGTATACTTGGTCTTGCACATGGCCTTGGCCACCATATTCATAACCATAATTAGTAGTAGTACTAGAGGGAGCCACAGCAGTGGACTGTGGTGGATGATGGAACTGAGGCAACCCCACATACTGTGGCTGAAATTGGTTTTGAGGTATTGGAGCATATGCAGGATTTGAGGTTAAAGGAGGAGCCTTGTAAACACTTGGAGTCACCTCAGGTATAGGAGTAACTGATTTTGTGGGGTAGATAGGTGGAGTACCATCCTTGTAAGCTGCTGAGGTAACAGCACTTTGTGGTATTAGGGTCCTGCCTGAGGCTAACACATTAGGGTCACCCATATTGGTCTGCAAGGCCATGTTGTATGGTTGTGTTACTTGTGTGTGTCCTACAGGCATCACATAAAATGGGTACTGTTGCTGAGGAATTGGAGGGTGAAGTTGTTGTTGTGGTGGTGGGGCATAAACTGGGTAGTATGATGAAACTGGTATTGGCCCTGTGGCTGCAGGGTGGTGGATGTAGTGAGAGCTGGCATGGACCAAGGGCTTTTGCTGCTGGAGTTGCCTATTTTGGTCTAATTGTTGGGATAATATGTAGCCAGAATCCTGAACTTGTCCACCATGGACCTGAATCACCTGATCAGATAGTACTTTGTTGTCTAGTAGTGCAGCTTGGACTTGATCTTGATAGTAAACAGTCTTGGAGAAAGAATTTGCAGATGCAATACTACTATCACTGAAAATGTTAACCAAAAACAACACTTTCAGAAAACATTATCATCACCAAAACTAAGTTTTCTAAGTGTGTGATTCTTCCTTAAAACCCACCATATTAACAATAACAAAAGCAAAACAAGACAGAAAAAACAAAGGGTGGTGCTAATATGACAGAAATCACACACCTTGCAACTGAATCAGGAGAAGGTAAACCCATACCACCACTAGTCCTTGGCTGCACAAGCTGCAATGGTAAAGGGGGCTTCCGAAACCCGGGATCTGATCTCTCATCCTCCGAAACAACTCTATTCATCGCATTATCACTGGTAGCAACCACCCCAAGAGATGGCATAGTCATAGGTGAGGGAATTGCAGGCACAGCCACAGCAGAAGAAGCCACACTCCCCAACCCATCATCTTGCTTCACCCCACTTGCAATGGTCATCTGAGAAAACTGCTCCTCCACCAGCCCTCCAACCTTGTTCTCTTGTTGAAGCCTACTACTACTGTCATCAACACGTACCCGAATGGGAGGAAGATTTGCCAGAGAAGGAGAGAAAGAAGGAGAAGAAGAAGAACTGTTCTCCATCATAGGTGAACCAGGAGTTGATTGCACCACATCGGGCAAGTTCTTAGCTTTGTTATTGTTAGTATCAGGCAAAGCCTCCAAGTTGTTGTTTGAACCACTAGCACTAACACCACCACCAACACCAACACCATCAAGGTTCACAAAAGAGTCCCCTGCAGCAGTATCTGAAACTACCCTGTTTAACATTCCAGAGTGGTTAAGTGCATCAACAAACCATGTCTCTGACTTCACATCATCAAGCAGTGACCCCATTGAAACTGTGGCCTCAGGTTTGGTAAAGAACAGGAACACCCTGAGCCGTGAAGAAGCCGTACCTTTCGCCGTGATTCGGTCATACTCTTCCACCATGTTGTCAAGATCTTCGTCAGTGGTGACAGTGATGAGGTTATCAAGGTCTTCATTGGGAAGCTGGTACTTGAGCGTGAAGGGTCTTCCGTGGAGAATGGTTCGAGAAAGCCGCGCACACAGATCTTTCAACGAAGAGTGGCGGTCCACCACCACAATCCTTGTGTCACCGCCGACATAGCAGAGAGTCTTGTCATGAGGGCGAGGCATGATGTGGCCACCATAGCTGCACATGAGGCGCAGCTTGACGCCAGGAACGACCGGTAAATTCTCATCATTCCATGTTTCTGCATTTCGGGAACGTGGAGATGAAGAATCTATGGAATCAGGATGATTTTTATGAGTGGTGGTAGTGATGATAGTTCCGGCAGAAAGAGGTGGAGGATCCATTTGGAGAGATGAAGTGGATCCTCTGTTTCGCTCTGTTTTGGGCAGAGTGGTAACAGAGGAGAAACAGAGTTGGTGGGGTGATATTCTTATAGGTTGGTGCAAGTGGACTTATTCCTTCCTTTTTTTTCTTTGGAATGTAACTTTATGAGTGAAAAGCAATTCATATATGATACCTCATTGGCAAATAGAAGCCTTGTCTGTTACACCTTGTTTGGAGCTGTAATTCTCTACAATCCAGGTTTTGCCAATGTACTCATTCCATTGGAAGTTTCAAAGATCAAAAAAAAAAAAAAACAAATAAAAATAAGCCAAAGATTCATGGAATTAAAGTGACATAGGATCACTTCAATTCAACTTTTGGCTCACATTCAGGGGTGCTGTGCTTCATTTTCATTTTCATTTTCAAATCTGAATCCAGTTTGCCATGGAATTCCCCTTGGATCATTATTTTATTTCATTGGAGTCAGCAATTTTTTTTCTGACATTTTTCCATTATTATGACTGTAGTTATTCTAACAAGCCTTCATATACATTCAAGATTAAACATGTAATTGTAAATGCAAAATGTTTAATAACTATATGTAAGTGTTTAGTTTGTGATGGAGTAATTCACACAATAGGAAAAGAACACTTCTGTTTCTCATTCCCTTGCAACATCCTTTCTTGTTAGACCATTCATAATATAAATCTAAAGTCAACTTTAATATAATTTTCCAAAATAAAGTATTCTCTTGTTTAACATTTCTTGCAATAATGATATGTGCAACAAAGTGTGACAGAGACCAAATTTATGAACTTTATCTAATTACATGTTTTTGTTTGACCATTTGAGCTCAGAAAAAAAAACCCACTAAAGATAACAAAGTTTTCTCTATCAAGTTTTAGTGGAATTGCATTTTCAAAGACCTCAATACTAGTTGATTAGGCGTTTTGTGGTTATCCAATTGCCTTATGGATTCATGCCTTTGGTCCAAGTCTTCATATTTAATAAACAAGTTTACAACTTATTTTTTGTCACATTCTTCTAAATTTTACAACAGTTCTCTGTCTTCTGTGGCAAACCTTAAAATCAAACAAACACCTTAATGTGTAAAAAACAACTCAACTCAACATGTACCAAAAGCACCTTAAAGGGTATTACATTTGTCTTCATATACCCTTTACATTACTTAAGTACCCTATACATTACTTTCTTTTCTGTATAGAGAAATGTTATTTTAGATAACTGCTATATATCAGTTTAAAACTTACAACTTTTCATGTGGATCTACATTTAAGATTATTTCTTTTACTTTTTAGCTGATGTAATCTGAATAATTTACTGAATTGTTAATATATCATTACTCTTTCTTACTCTATTATATTCTCTTAGTTGAGAGGAAAATGCTTAGTTGAGAGGGAATGAAGAAGCACATGCATATGGTGATGATGCATTGGTACTTGTGCAGACCTTGCATAGTTACAGCTTGAATTGGCTGGTCATAAACGCAACCTGCAATGCTAAATCATTTTCTTGACTTGTTGTCTTTTTAAGTTGGCTTGCCCTCACGCACGAGGGGGCTGCTTGAGAAGAACACAACCCAAGGGAGCAACTATAGGAGAGAGTAACATGGTCAACACCAAACAAGGCTACTTCATTGCTTTGCTGCCTCTATTTTTTATTCATTGGACTGTGTTACATTATTACAGATTGTTCTCTCATTATGTGGCCTTACAACTCACATTCATTCATTGCTTCTCACATCACATTCATTGGTTCCAGTGCTTCATTGTGCACATAATTTTTCTCCTCTTTGTTAAATCTTCTAAATCTTCCTATCAACATAGATTTGAATCTGTTTAAAAAGTCTGCATCAGTTCATTGACAGCACCCTTCTGTGGTCAAAAGTTTTGTGATTTGAGAGAATATTTGAATGAATAGGCTGAGAGTAAAACCATTCCCCACACTGCTTGGAATTTGTTTGAGATTACGAATATTTTAAGAGAACTAAGAATCTAAAAAGGAGGTAAAATTTAAGGTTGAATGGTCCCAAAACACTATATATATATAATTCAACAGTGACATTACAGATGTGGCTTATTCTGTATAAGCAACAAATGTTGCATTCATGTGAGGCTAAAAACAGCACCACAATTGCAATTTCTTAATCTAAGATTAATTAAGATTAACTAAGGCTCATTAATAACTTCAGAACAAAACAAACCTTACAATAACCTCCAACTGCTGGAAAGTGTATCTGGCAAAACTTTAGTAAAAATATATTTTTGAAAAACTGAATAGATCTCTGTGAAATAAAATTAGTTTTATGTATGATTTAAAAATTAACAATATATGCTATTTTACAAACTAATTTATGAATAATAAATTAATTTTAGTTTATGAAAAATTATTTTACTTTCTCTTTTTATATTTCCCTCCAAAAGTGTTATGGAAAAGTTTATCCATACATACTCTTGGCAATTGCATTTTACATCCCATAATTTGAAACCGCACCCCAATATGAACTGAAATTTCAATTTTATCCTTTGAAATTATACAATCCTACATCATTTATGACTTTTGAAAACAAAAAGTATTCGTCCGCTTAATACAGAATAAACTTTTTAATACAAAAGGAAATTTTTTAATAGAAAAAATATTTTTAATTAATTTGTGTAAATTTGATATTTATATATGACATCATTGAGGGAGAATCTCTTGATATATGGGATTCATATCCCTTTTTTCATCCCTGAAAATACACTCATATATCCACACATATATTGTCATTGACAAAAGATTATTCATACTCAACTAAAAATGAATCTAAGTTGTTCAAATTATGTATATTCTTTAGTTGTAGAAGTGTGACATAATCTCTCAACTATTTCGATGGACAAATCAAACATCCCTTAGCTGGTTAAACATGATGCATACCCACCATACATCCTTGTATTACTGAAAAGAGACAAATACAGCACATTACCAAATATCGCACTTTTATTAGAAAATATTTTGCATCCAACAAGGTACAAGAAATAAGTCTGAGTTGCGTACACTCATCTCTGATGGATGATGCACTTCTCGTATACCTCATACAACCAACTAAGTCTAACCTAAGCATCATGACACTCTCTCAACTCTATCATGACATCATCAAACTCAATTCTAAAGAGCTTAACCAACATTAATAACTCTAATGTAAAATATAGTGTCACGTACAAACAAAAATGGTCCCATTATGGGGAGATGTAACAATGCAAATACATCATCCAATATAATGGTCATCTCACCCATAGGATGGTGGAAAGTGTTGGTATCATGATGTCACTGTTCTACAAAGGTTGAAATGAAGCCTTTATCGACGATCTCATAGGTAATGTTGCATAGTAAAAATGACTCGGTGCTAACCACCACGACCTTAATTTAGGGATGAGGGATCCCAAACTTACCTAACTTACGCTCGTGAGATACCAATTTCAACTTGCCTCAATACTCACCCTTACAAAGTCGTAAGGCCATGTGGTTAGCGTAACTCACTAGCAAAGACATATCAGAAGGACCACCAGCAAATCCTTGCTACTCATCATGTCTCATGTAGCTACTGGCAACACATCTGCATCAAGTGCAATGGTAGCTTGTTACCTATCCCAATCTCTTTTATTAACCAACATCGTCCGTCTTTGTCTAGTTTCAACTTGAGATGATCCACCTCTAGTTCTAGTCATGCCTCTGCCAAATGTGAAATCATTCCTTTAGTACTATTTTTTTAAGAAAATCCATAATGTAAAAAAATATCAAATATATTTTAGATTATACAATCCAAAAACGTTCATAATCAACCATTACAAAATTATACAATAACGTAGACGAAGAAAAAAAATGCAAAAACAAACTTGTTCAACCGTTGTGGTGCCAATTTGACAAAGTCAACAACGATTCTTTGGAAGGCAATGGTGGTTTGGCAGAGGCTCTCACACACAAATACGACAAGGGGTGCACTTACAGAGGAAGAATTAGGGATGGCAAAACAAGCCCAACTCGATGAGCCAGCCTATGGGCCTGGTATCATTTAGACAAGGTATATATTAACTTTTTGAACCTTTTAATTTGTATTGGTTTGACCCGCCTAACCCACAATCTGGTGGGCCACAGACAAGGCGGGTGAGCCCGCCAGCCTGCCCTTATTTAATTTTGGCACTTTTGAAGAGGAATCTCATGTTTTTAGAATTAAAATTGGTTGGTCAATGTTTTATATAAAACTTTATTTATATTAATTTTTTATACATCATTTTATTTATTAAAATATTATTGATATTTACTTTATTTTGTTAGGCATTAAATCTTCTTTGATTAGAATATTAAACTTTGATTCAATTTTATTGTTATTCCTTACATTTTTATTGTCTAAAAAGTGATATCAATAATTACAACAAGGTAAAAAGATCCAAAACAACATAATTATAAAAAAAGAAAAAATAAATTAAAAATGTGAGACCAACCCACCAACCCACCTTTTGACATGACGAGTTACTAATTTCAATCTGTATAACCTTAGCAGATTGTTTGCCTTGCACCGCTTTTGGCGGGCCAAGACAGACAGAACGACCCATTTTGCAGTCCACCAACCCACATTTTAACAGGACGACTTACTAATTTCAATCCGTATAACCTTAGTAAATTGCTTGCCTTGCATCGCTTTTGGCGGGCCAAGATAGACAGAACGACCCACTTTGCCTTCCCCCAGGAAGAGGAAAAATGGGAGAAAAAGAAAAGGTAGGGTTATATACAAATTGGAGTGGGATATTTTTTCCATTTCACAATCGCATGGGGTGCAGATTTAGATAATGACAGTGTAGAATGAAGAGGCCGATGCTCTTAATGCTTAATTGGGCTAGCCCCTTGTAAAGTGGGCTTATTTGGTAAAAATATACTTGTTTTTTACATTTTTATTTTTATTTGTATTTTAGAATTGTTTTAAAAGAAAGTTTTCAAAGGTGTTAAAACTTTAATCTTTCAAAATGAATTTGAAAATTTGAATATTTTTTAAATTTATTTCTGATCTTAAAATAATACAGATGAAAAATATATTAAGAAAAAAAATACTAATTACAATGACATTTTTACTTACTTGACAAATTGGATAACTTCTGTTAATAACTAATCAACCCAATTATTTTGGACCTATGAACGGGTCCAACACTAATAATTTTACTGAAAATGACTATCATAGCTTAATAAAAAATGATTTTTTAACATAAAGTATAATATATTATGTTATTAAAATATTTTACTGTAACTTTTAAAAACTAACATTAATTTATAATTAATAATTTTGAAAATATTCCATAATAACCCCTAAAAAATTTATTTATTTATTTTGTGCTATTTTTCATATTTTAATAACAGGCTGAGTCAACATGAAACTAATGCAACAAGAGCAAAATGTTATGGTGGTGATTAGCTTGATTGTGAATAAGGGCATCTTCAATGTTAGTTCTTATATTAAAAAATCATTTTTATTTAATTTTTGCATTGAAGAGGAATGTGTTGACACTCATTTGTAGAACCAGTTTTTGTTCAAAAAAATAAAATTAAAGAAGTTATTTTTATAAGAGTTAAAGAGAGAACAAGTAAAATAAGAGATAAGAAGTTGGACAACAACTAAATTGAAGAGTTTGAATTTTGAGAAAGTTGGACAACCAAAATTGCCTAAGCAATGACAATAGGTAAATGGGACACTCCCAATCAATAACAATAAAGTTTAATTAATTGTAAAACAGAGGAATCTTTAACTCATATCATAAAGTTCTCATCAAACTCACACACACTCAAATAGAGAAAATTGGTATAATGGCTTTCTACACTTAAAGATTAATTTGATGTTACTCATGCATGATTTGATGACATTATTTGATCAATGAAAAGTCAAGATTTTTTTTTATTAATGTAGTAAAGTTTAGAGTGCACATAAATGTGACCTTAGATTATTCAAATTATGTTATAATCATTGTAAAAAAAAAATTAAGATCTTTTATATATTTAAATACACTATAAGAAAATCATTAAATAAAATTTAATTTAAAAAATAATAATTAATTATTATATAAATTAAATTAAATATTATTTATAAAAATAATAAATTATTTTTATTATTAATAAAATTTATAAACTAGTTTTTAAATTGATTTTAATTAATTATTAATCTTTTAGATATTAATTTTAAAATATAAATTAATTAATAACTAAAATATTAACAATTATTTAAATACCAATTTAAAAACTAATTTATAAATTTTATTAATAATAGAAACTGCTTTACATACCAATAATTTATTTAATTTTTAAAATAATATCTAACTTAATCTATATCAATAATTATTATTTTTTGTTTAATAATTTATTTTAATAATATATATATATTATAATAATAATAATATTTATTACATTTTTTATTTCAAATAAATAGCAGATATTTGATTCATCACGGTATAACTTAAAATAAAATATAAAAGTTAAGTGACCAACACTAAAAAAAATCACTAACTAAATTAGAGACAATTTTATAAACTAAAAAGAAATTTGGTTTTTAAATTAGTTTCTATTATTGTTAAATTAGTTTCTTAATTTGATAGCAAAAACTTTGGTAGTTAATTAGATAACAATTTAGAAACTATTTAACAATAATAGAAACTAATTTAAAAACCAAAATTTATTTTAATTTCTAAAATGATCTCTAATTTAATCACTATAGTAACTAATTATTTTTTTTATTTTTTTTATTTATAAATTTGGTTTCTAGTTCATAATTTTCTGTGCAACTGAGTTCCATTAAAGAGCGTTTCCACGTGGTAGAACCTCCTTAGGAAATATAAGGTTTTCATGAGGCTGATCTTGAGCTATATAAAGTTTTCATGAGGCTGATCTTGAACTGCCATCCACGCATGAATATCTTCGTTTAAGAGAATTTTTTTGTGTAGAAAGTATCAAATTCAGGATCTTCCACTGCGCGAATTTCTTGAGAAACGAAATCATAAGCACGTAAGTTCAGGGCCTCTTAACAACTAACACAGGGAAATTGTTAAAACTTGTATCATGTCAAACACTTTATTACTAAAACTTCTCAATGGGATTTTTTTGTAAAATTTTGAAAATTTCAAAAAATATTCGTAATATATATATATATATATATATATATATATATATATATATATATATATATATGTGGTAGAGGGAATTTTTAGAGAATGTATAAATATATCTCTCTCTCTCTATTCATTCATACTTTTTATAAATTATATAAATATTATAACGAACATATATATATATATATATATATATATATATATATATATATATATATATATATATTACGAATATTTT
>Ga0123342_1002691_pt1 | contig 29238 bp, 13 predicted proteins | sample Turbeawhitnodule_FD_89960 | JGI IMG/M metagenome (GOLD analysis project Ga0123342, IMG submission 89960) | Root nodule microbial communities of legume samples collected from Mexico - Turtle bean Mexico white nodule | ecosystem: Host-associated > Plants > Roots > Nodule | place: Mexico: Nepantla... | reverse complement strand
TGTGCTTAAAGGAAAGGGTAGCCTTGTCTGTTTAGCTTTGGGACAAATACTACAATTATTATGAATGAGAATGAGATTTTTACTGATAGGGATAGGTAGTAAGGAAGATACAAGTTGTAGACATGCCGGAGAAGGATGTCCAAGGCATTTGTGCCATAAATCAGGATCGGTCGATATTTGAGATGCATGGGCTTGGTTTGGAAGAGGGGACATGTAGCATAAGCATGTGTGTTGTTTACCCAAGCCAATCATCCTCCCCGTAGCCAAGTCCTGTAAAATGCAACCATATGGAGTAAAAACGACACAACAATTTAGTGGACATGAGATTTAAATTAAAAGAAGGAACACAAAGAACATCTTTGAGAGTGATTTTGTCGTTGAATTTAATTGTGCCGGTAGATGAGATGGGATTAACATTTAAAATAAATGATGATGAAGTGTGTGTGAAAAATTGTGAATCAGATGCAATGTGATCGGTTGCTCCGCTATCCAAAATCCATGGTTTCATAAAAGCATAATTAGAAGAGGAGTTATGGGCAAGCAGACCTGCAGAGCTAACAAACGTGTCACTTTTACCGTTATTATTGAGCGAGTAAATAGCCCTTGCCAATTACTGAATTTGTTCGGCACTGAAGTGTTGTACGAGGTTTCTATCGGACTCGTTACTGGTGTCTTCTTTGTCAGACATGATTTTTTATTTAGGGTATAAAAATGGAGAGGCTGTCAGGGCACCGGTGCTCTTATACCATATAAAAAAATGATAAAAAATGGTAAGAAGAGATGTTTCTTATTCTCTTATGTGTATATTACATCACTTCATATATAGGGAGTATTACATCACTTCATGTAATATATAGGGAGTTTCTCTCCCCCAAATTACAATCTAATTAGGTAGGATACTAATAATGAGATTCTATAATTATTAAATTAATTGCATATAATTGGGTACAATATCGTCCAATATTGCATACAATAATTGCATATAATTTTGATAATTATTATTTCCTTAATATGGAAAGTATTTCAAAGAAAGCAAATTAGCTCAATTAGCGGTCACGAGATTTGCAATTGCTTTTCTTACCTTACAATCCATAGCACAACAAAAAAATGTTCTTCAAACTATATTTGTTTTACAAGAATGGACAGTAAGTAATCATGCTAGTAAAAATGAAGGTAAACAAGTGGTGAAAATTTATTTAAGTGATGATAGATTCTAGAAATCCATCCAATATTGTTTGAAGTGTGTAACTCCACTTGTGAAAGTATTAAGACTAGTAGACGGAGACACAAAACCTGTTATGCCATATATATATATATATATATATATATATATATGAAGTTATTGATAGAGTTAAAGAATAAATAGCCTCAAATTTCAAGAATCAAGACTCTTGATACAAAAATGTATGAAAAATAATTGTTACTCGTTAGAATTTGCAATTACATAAACTTCTTCATGTTGTTGCTTACTACCTTAATCCTACGTAAGTAACTATTATTACCTTAATCATTATTTCAAATTTATAATTATTTTTATTTTAATTTTTTTATCATATTTATTGTTACAAAACTTTCAATGTGAATAGTGAAAATTTATATGGTTTATATGAAACCATTGAAAAAATGATCTCAGATAGAATGATTAGATTTCAACTTGTTCAACAACTTAACAGATTCAACAAAGCACAAATGATTGTTTGGAAGAAGCATGACAATGGATATCAAGGATAAGAAACATCAAGTTAAAACATTTAATTAATCCTAATAGTTTTATAAAAAAACATAACAATTTGGATCACAATTTATTAATGTTAGCGTTTTTTTCAAAATTGCAGCTCTTTGAGGAGAAAGTTATGGTGAAGAGGGTAAAGAGCTACAAAATCTACCAATAAAAGTTTTAAGAAGTCTAACTTGTAGTGCGACTAGATGCAAAAGACTTTGGAACATAACGAATGAATCACTTAGAACAACAAAGATTAAATGCTCTTGTCTTTGTTAAGTATAACCTTCAACTTGAGATCATAAGAAAATAGATACTTATGATCCTATATGTTTATCTGATATGGAATCAGATATAAGTGAATTATTGAAAAGAATGATCATTTCCTACCAAATGATGTTTCATGGATGGAATCTTTTACTCTTGAAGAAGGGACTCCAAACAACAAAAAGAAATGAGTATTTGTTTAAATTATAAAACATTTACAATTAATTAAATTAATCATAAATTTTATAATACTTATAATAATTTTTTTTCTTTAATAAGTCCAAGAAATTTAACTACTAAGGTTGATAGAAAGAAAAAATCTACCACAATCACAAATCATAATGAAATTGAATATATGGTTGAAAATGCGGAGGAAGAGGATGAAAATGAACAGTAAGAAAATGTTATATTAAAAGAAAATTATCTAAGTGACGTTGGTCTCAAAGATGATGAATGAAAATATAAGATTAGGATGTAAAATTTAAATATAGAAAACATTTTACATTTTATTATATTTTGATTTTGTGGATTGAATATTTTGACTTCATATTTTAATCTTATGGATTGAATATTTTGACTTCTATTTTGATTTTATGGATTGAACATTTATTCATATCACTTATTCTTAATTAAAAATATATCATATTTTATTTATTATGCATATTACAATTCAAAAAAAATCAAAAAACAATCCAGGATTTGACTGTACTCACAATTTTAACAAACATTGGTCATGTTTGTATTTACAAGTATTTTTAACATGATGGGACATACCAGACTTAATACTAGATTTTAAATTTAACTCAATATGATGAAACCATTTTTTCTTCTATTTATGTATTATAATATTGTGATATATCTACTAATGTATGATTTTAGACATAGTTTTGTTTCCATTTTACTAATGTACGAGTTGAGACAGTTTTTTTACCAAAAATTGAAATGAACACATCTCATGCACATCACTAAAAGAATGAGACTATTGTTGATCGAACGAAAGTAATAATAATTTTCCACCTAGAGGAAAGGGCAAGACTACTTTTAAGCCAGCTAAGTAAAAGAAGAATACACAGGTTGGTAGCAAAAATACTAACAGAAAAATCACGGCAATGACAGAAGGAAGGATACATCAGAACATGCTTCCGTCCCAATAGATGCCAGAAAAATCTTAATAAATCTTCTTCTGCTTGTACCTTTTGGCAGCAACAATGTACAGCAACAAATTTAAGAAGCTAAGTCCAGCTAAAAGGAAGAAAAAGTAATGGAGATGACCTTGGTTCAAGTTATCAGGAATCCAACCAAAATTTCCACCTCGTGTGGTAAAGTAAGTTACGATAGTAAGAATGAGAGAGCTCAAGTAATTTCCCAATGAAAAATTCAGAAGTGGCAGTGCAGTACCTAGAGTCTTCATAGAATTTGGAGCTTGGTCATACAAGAACTCAAGCTGCCCCACAAATGTGAATACTTCTGCTGCCCCTAAGAAGAAGTTCTGAGGGATTTGCCAAAATATACTAAGGGGCACTGCAACAGGTTTATCAACAAGGTCAAACTCTCTTGCAATTTTCAGACGCATAATCTCAACAACAGCAGCTGATAACATGCACAAGACTGAAATGAAAAGGCCAATGCCCATTCTTTGCAACTGTGAAAAACCCCTTTCCTTGCCTGTGAACTTCCTTGTGATGGGAACAATTATCTTGTCATAGAGAGGGACCCACAAAATAACACTAATGACATCAAAAATTGAGAGGGAAGCCGGGGGTATTTTGAAGTTACCAATACGTGTATCCATCATTGTTGCTTGCTCCACAAACAATGTTGACATCTGGGCATAAACAGCAGAAAAAATTATCCCCGTAGACCAAATCGGAAGCATTTGAATCAAGATTTTCAATTCTTCCACCTGTGTTACTGTGCAAAGTCTCCATTGATTAGAATAGTCACCGCTATTTCTTTCATATTCGGATACTATAGCAGCTTTATCAAGACACCTTCATTAAAGGGGGAAAAAAGAAAAGAAAACATAAGATTTTAAGAAAGTTATGTGCAGTAAAGTCCTGTTTGTAGTTGTTAAACGAAGATAACTTGAACCATATAAACATAGAACCATAACATGAAAAGAGAAGAGAGGTACAGAGCAACAGAACAATTGTCGTATTTGTTGCTGAACCATATTGTATTTCATATTCTGAATCTTATTTAAGAGTAATTACATGAGAAATGACAATCCCTCATCGTACTCGAACATGCTCTCAGCAAAAGATCATTCCGCACTACATTTAGGGTACAAATCTTACCAAAATCAGAATATATCCATCACTGAACATTCCCACTGACACAAGAAAGCTAACTGAAATAAGTAAACATAATTACAGTAGTAAAAAAGAAGAGTTTTACAGCCCATCAATTTAACACTTAATACAGCACGGCCCAACCTATCATGCAAACCCTCAAGACAGAAAAGCCAACCTTCATGAATGAAAGATTATATCATGTAATGGGTCCTTGTGGGCAACATATGTTGGCAAATTCTCCCTGTACCTCCATTGCTCCTTCCTACACCTCCATATAATTTTGAAAAGCCAAATATACCGGCAGTATACCAGATTGATCAACCCGGTTTGTTTTAATCATTTACAAACAGGATTGTACAATCCGGTATACAAGTCCGGATCCGGTTTCAATTACCGGATTGTATAAGCTGGTATTCAAATAAGAAAAATTTGGGGAATATTTTCAGAAAAAGCTGCGATTGATAACCAACGGTGGAGCAGATTTCAGAAAGATAATTTTAGATTTTGGCCACAAAATCAATGGGTGGCTTTCTCAACAGAATCATCCTCGCTTAGCAGAGTGGATGAGTGGGTGAAAGATCTCGAAATTCAGCAGCCACCTCCTGATAATGATTTTGGTGATGACAGCATTGGAAGCATGCCTTCCCACCTTCTCCTGATGATGGTAGATTAATTGCAAGAAGCACATCTCAGTTGATACGACATCCAGATGCCAATATTTCCAAAGAGATACTGAATGCCAATAGTCTGGTGCAGTCCCTAAACCCAGCCTCAACTGCTGCTCATATATCAGGCATTAGTATAAAAGCCATCCCTCTCTTTCACACTTCTTCAGTCTCCTCTCTATCAATTTGTCAAGCAATCTTATAGGTACGCTTTTCTGAGAGAAAAAAAGTTACCCTTAACATCACTTACTCATAATAATAATATTAACTAAACTGATTGGCTCTCCTTATCATTGATTTGTAGTTCACATCACGCCTGGATTTCTCCCAAAGGGTATTCATATACTGAACCTGTCAAGAAACAAAATCAAATACTGGACTGGCCATTCCGGAATTCAAATTTTTTTATTTGGGTATTGGCTTGTACAATCTGATAGTTGAAACCGGATCCGGACTTGTAAAACGGATTGTACAAACCGGTTTGTAAATGATAAAAACAAACCGGTTTGTACAATCCGGTAACCCCAAATCTAGTTTCAACTACCGGATTGTACAAGCCGGTATTCAAAATAAAAAGAGGTGTCCAAATTGGCCAATCCGGTATACTATCAAGTATATTTGGCTTTTCAAAATTATATGGAGGTGCGGGAAGGAGCAATGGAGGTGAAGGGAGAATTTGCCACATGTTTTGTTGCTTTTGTAGTAAGAGGCCTCTATTGGTCCAAAAATATCACCTATTTAGGTGGTATCTCACTTGAATAAAAGTAGGAAACTAGCAACACTCCTTATGACTTTTCTTGAAGACTCTCATCTTGCTTCTTAGCTCATTAAACTTAGCACATGGAAGTGCTTTACTTAAAATGTGAGCAATTTGATCTTCAGACCTGCAATGTAGCAATTGAAAATTTTCATTCTGCTCAGCTTCTCTTATAGCATGAAATGCAACATTGATATGCTAGGTTCTCCCATGTTGAATTGGATTTTCAGCAACAGCTGTGACTGAATTGTTGTCACACCATAAAACAGTAGCTTTCTCCTATATATGATTTAAGTCTTACAAAACATTTTTTATCCCGAGCTTGATTTGAAGCAACAGCAAAATACTTTACTTCAGCTGAGGGTTGAGAAACTACGTCTTCAACTGCAAGTTGACTTGATGTGCTTGTTATTGTTGAGTTTGGTTAGGCTTAAATCTGTAATACCTCCCCCTATGTCTCAACCTTTTGCAGTTGTTACATTGAATTTGAGGCTTACCCTTGAAACAACAATTTTTTGACAAGTGATTTGTTCTTTCACATGTAGTACGAGAAGGAAAATTACCCCATGCAGCTGATTCATTTGAACTCTCATCCATCTTATTTTTCCTATTTTGATCACCACTTGTTCAATGGTTCAGCTTCCTTTGATTTTTCTAAACCGGTTGTTTCCCCTTATGTCAAGCTTGAAATGCACCTTCAGTTACATCATTCATCCATATTGACAACCTTTGCTCTGAAGATTGCAATTTACTAACCATCTCCGAAATATTTTATTTCTTAAGATTACATGACTCTTCAAACAAGAGCAACTTTGGCTTCATGGACCTTAGGGTTTAGGGTAGGATAATCAACAATGTTTCTATAACCTTGTTGTCTTCTACAACCTCTCCATATAGCCTCATTTGATTCACCAAATGGGACAACTTTGAAGTGTACTCCTTGATAGACTCATTCCCATCATTCTTAGCATTTCAAACTCTCTTTTAATAGTCAAAAGCTTAATTGACCTTATCCTTTCATCAACTGCATATCTTTCATTCAATTCATCCCATATTTGCTTTGCCTTTTTTATATGCATAATGTTGGTAAACACCTCATCTGTCAAGATGAATTAAAACATGAGACAACTTTCTCCTTCCTCACAATCTCCTCCTCACGTTGCTTCATTTGAGCTATGGTAGGATTAGCTCTCAATGGTGGTACCAGCTTATCTTGATCTGCATACTCCCATAAGCCAAAGAACTTTAAACATTGTCTCATTTGACAACCCCTATGTGATAATTTTCCCCAAAAAATTGAGAAACAGTGAAACAACATTGTTCCCTGAAATCATTTTATCTCTCAACAGTATTTGAACTCTCCTCTCAGTTTTTTTTCTTTCAAATTCACAACCTATAAGAACACTGCTCTAGATACCACTGCTAAATACAGTTAACTTAAATAATATAAGCATAAAACAGTTCCATAACATGAAAAGAAAAGACTGGTGAAGAGAAACAAAGCAATTTTCGTATTTGCTACCGGACCATATTGTATTTCATACTTTGAATCATATTTAAGGGTAAATACAGGAGAAATGACAGTCCATCATCATACTCATGCATGTTGTTAGCAACAGATCATTACCCACTACATTTAGAGTACAAATCTGTCCAAAATTAGAGCAAATCAATGTCTGAACATTATCACTGACATAAGCAAACTAACTTAAATAAGAAAACATAATTACAACAATAAAAAAATAAGATTTTACAGACCATTAATTTAACAGTAGTTGGTTGTAGTTGACATTATGGGCGAAGCATTTTTAAGCAAGTGAGGATCCTAAAAATTATTATTGGAAGAAGAAAAAAATGTTAAAACAGCTTTAAACTTTAGCACAAAATTTCTCAACCCAACGAAGACAGGATAAAAGAAAAATGTTTAAACGTAATCTATCCTAGAAAAGTGTCAAAGACCACAACATGCTTACAATTGGGAAAAGGAGAAAAATATAACAAAGAATTTGACATAAAATGGTTACAAAATAACATAAAGCAAAGTGAAGTGAAAAGCATAAAAAGGTTTTCCCTATGCAAATAGATCTAATAGCACTATAATTCAATAAAAAATTGAACAGAAGATTTTTTAGAAAACTCTCAATTTGGTCCTTAAAGTTATATCAATTACAGCATTAATCCTTTAAAAAAAATACTTACTTACTTAGACCTGCACAGATTTATATCATCACCATATTTGTTCCCCAAGATTTTGTCACAAAATTAGTCCCTCAAAGATTTAATCTGTCATCATCACTCAAGGATCTAAAGTGTCACCATATTTGTCTATATGGAGGACTATAGCTGTAGTAAAAGAATCTGAGAGACTAAATTAATGACAGATTAAATCTTTTAGGAGCTGACTCAGTGATAAATATTGGGATGGGAGGACTATACAGCAACAACTAGTTAGGCGACTACAATTTTTGGAAGGCTAATTTGGTGACACATAACTTTAGAAAGACCAAATTGGATATTTTCTTTTAATTTGTATGGTATACTAAACTATTTTCCTTTCTTCAACTTGGCGTTGTTCAGCTCCCAGTTATGATAAAATCACAGAATCACAAGTGCTCTCATTGATGGTTTAATGAAATTGAATACATTAAACTAACTAAATGAGTCAGAACAATATGATTGACCTTCACTATATAACTTCAAATAAACAGTAGAAATAGCATCATAATATAGATGGCAAATCTTTATCCATATTATCAAACACGGACTCTAGTTCTGCCATAATTACCTTAGTTCACCTAAATAAGTGAACAAAACCCCTAAGCAATTTTTAAGAAACAAGATAGTGAAATCATCTCAATCCAAAAAAAGGTTATAAATTTATAATTGCTCCAGTGCATGCTCCTTAGTACTGCATCAGTAGTATCATACAACAATTAACTGATGAAAGGAGGGGATTCGATAGTATTATGTAATTTATCATGTGTTCCAAACATCAGATAAATCAGAATGATATTAGTCATTCCATCCTGTCAGACCTTACTACTAGGTGAGCCAAGCAAGGCCTACAGGTATAGATAATTTGTATTTTGTAAGTGACAAATTAGACCCTATAATTTACAACTGCATAACAATATAGCAGGGCTCAGCACATGAACATTTTCCCCCCAAACACCTAATTCCAAATTTGATATCAGACTAGTTACACTTCAAAGAATATTAGAAAATCAGCATGTATAAAAAAGATAATCCTACGCCAATGTTATGATAATGAAAGAAGATCATAATAATATGTCAGACAGTTTAATTACCTTAGATATTCACGATGCACCAGTTTGCGACTCCCTCTAATTGCATGTGTTTCTGCTGGTATCTCATACAGGAGATTACTGTCACCAGGGACAGGCAGATTGCATTTCCGAACAGACGCATGTAAAACCTGGCAAATTCTTGTAAGAGGACTTCCCCTTGGTTTCTGAAACCTATACAGACGTGTGCCCATGAAGAAGCTTACAATAGATAATCCCATAAACAAAGCAGGGATGCCAAATCCAAGACCCCATCCTCTATTGTCTTGAATCCACACAATTAAGCTGCATGACATAATGGCACCTAGATAGATAGAAAAATAATACCAATTGAAAAACGACGCCTTCTTAATGCTTTCCTCGAGATCAGTGTCATCAAATTGATCTGCCCCAAAAGATGGCACACATACTTTCACACCACCAGTCCCAAGCGCTATCACGTACAGACCAAAGTAGAACACAGCATATTGTGCAGGAGTAGCTGAAGGGCACACAGAACCCAAACATTCAGCAGGCTTCAAAGCTGGTAAAGATGCAGAAAGTGTCAAGGTACACAACCCCTGCACACAGTACCCATGTCACTATTACAACATGAAAAGACAACTAAACAACAAAGCATATATGCAGTTAATAGTTTAATTTTGATACATGGTCAGCATCACACCTTAGAAATCCTCTTTTAAAATAATAATTACAAAAGTCAAAAAACAATCTATGATTGGAAAACTCTCTTGGTGCATTCTAATTAAATTTATCAAGTATACAATTCATGTGATCCAAAACAAAATCAGGGGTGCTCATATTGTTTATCTTTCATGACTGCCACATTACTGGGCAATCAAGAGAGATAAGTGTGTGAAGAACCATTTCACTAGGAAAAGAGTACCATCTGATCTTAGTTTATTACAATGAAATAAATCAAAGAGGAAGCAGCAATTGTCCAGTATCGACCCCAGTAACCATCTGCTATAACGGCTCCAAGGAGAGGTGTGAGATAAGAAGTGCCTAGCCAGATGCTGACGTCTCTTGCAGCAGAAACGTTTCCTTGATGCAGTTTGGTAGTGACATAGGTAACAAGATTTGTGGAAATTCCGAAGTAGGCCAAACGTTCACAACACTCATTACCTGAGATTCATGTACACATAAATGACATGAACAAAAAACTTACAATTTAATGAAATAAGAGGAAGCATAGAATCCATAGATACCTAGGATAAAAGGACAAGCCCTCCAATTGCCAGTGTTCTTCTTAAGAGCAGCCCTCCCTCTAAAGTCATCAGTGCCATCTCCTGTGTACTCTTCACCCCTTTCATCCTTCACAGTTAAATAAACAAAACAATCATATATCATAGCAAAATACCATTTTTTTTTTTAGTATATGCTGTGTTATGGCAAGGCTTGTATACAGTAATTAGCTCCACATGAAAGAAAAATGGAGTGAAGGAGAACCTGAAGAAAACCCTCTTCCCGAAGAGCTGCATCCTCAAGGGTAGAACCCATGCCTTCGGTGAGAACCCTCTCTCTCTCTTCTGATTCTAAACTGATTCAGTGATGAAAGGAATTCAGTTAAACATGTATAATATAATTTAGTTAAAATATCCTATTAATATATAGATTTTTAATTTGATTTTGATACGGTAAATATATTTTCGTTAGTTGTTAATTAAATATTATCTTCTATATTTTTTAAAATAATTATTATAAAACTCGGTAATTTTTTATTTTTTCCCTTTTTCTGTTATAAAACTCAGTAATTTTAAAACACGTGATCTTGGAAATTTTACACTATTAATATAGTCTAATTATATTTTAGATTGTTTACATTGTGGTTTAATTGTAAATTGTTTTAGATTATTTTTTTATTTATAAAATAATATTTAAAATTGTATTTAGGTAAGTCATTATCAGTACTCGAAAAAATATAATTTACTTAAATGTATCATTGAAGAAATAATAGTGATAAAATATACAATGAATTTGCCTATTACTAACCTTGAAATGTACAATAAACCAAATCCAAAAAGGCAAATTCTTCCAGCACCTTATCAATTTGTGACTTCCATTTATTTTTTTCAAAATTTTTAAAATTATCCTTCATTTCAAAAATAACAAAAATTCAAAATTCAAAAAATGTACTTCAAAAAAATAAATTCAAAATAGATATTATGATGTTCAAAAATGAAATTTTGAAATAGAATTCGTCAAATTTCATTTAGAAAAATTATTCCAAAATTCAAAAATTACGTTACAGGAAAGACAGTCTAAAAAAATGGAAACATATTCAAAAATAATTTCAAAAATTTAAAAAAATATTTCAAAAATCTAAATCTAGAAACGTGTTTCAGAAAGGGTTTTCATAAATATTTTTTATCCACATTTTTTTCATTTCATATAAAAACCAAGTGCAGATTCAAATTGATCGATATAGGAAATAGTTGCCATACAAAAAATATGAAGAATTTTCAACGATGAGATTGTGCACCCTCTGCAGTTCGATTTGGATCAGAACAAGGTCACATTTCAGGCAATTTCTTCCTGCACCTCCATAGAAGACATAAAAGTCATTTTCTTCATCTTCTTCAATGAGGTATCTTTCCCTTTTTTTAATTCTAAAATTCAGAATATATTTTATGGGTTTAAAAATACATTTTAAAATCTAAAATTCGAAAATAAAATAATTTTTCAAATTCTATAATTATAATGTATTTTCTGGATTTGAATATATATTCCAAACTCTAAAATTCTGAAAACAAAATTATATTATGAATTTTAGAGTTCGAAATCTATTTTGAAACACAAAAAATACCTTTTAAATTCTTAAATGTATTTTCAACACAGAAAATACTTTTCAAACTCTAGAATTTGGAAAAAAAGTTTAAAAGGTATTTTATGCGATTGGCATTAGCCAATAGCTACATGTTGAGTCACTATCTGCTGTGGTATCTAATTTTATAATTCTAAATATGGAAAACATTCATTTGATTGTAATTTTTTTATTATTATTCTTTTTAATACTTCTATTATTTTATGTGTGTTTGAGGACCTGCAGATTGGCTTTAATCTAAAATAGCTTAAGAGTACCATGGGTGTTGTACATGATATAAATATATAAATAGGAGTACTCTCTGATTTGGGTTAGAATATTCTTAAATGTTACACTTTATCTATTTATATTAATTCTTTCACTTTATCTATTTATATTAATTTTTTTTTGATAAAAAAACTTCTATTGTTTTATTAGGGAACAAGACCTTAATTAATTCAAATGAAATCGAGAAGTTAACTTGAAGTTTTATTTTTTAAAATTAATACTATTACACGCAACTCAAATGACAATAAATCCTTGATGGAATTATGAAACGATGGAGCACATAAAAAGAGTAACAACCTTTGTACATCAATCAATAATTACAAGTGTAAATGTCGCAATGTTAGATAAATTGAACATTAACTTCCCATAATAAGCTTACAAGGGTATCACCTAATCTCATCACTTCCAGGCTTCATGAGAGGGCAGAGAGAAAGCGGTTTTGAACTGGGCATGACACAGATTTTCCTTTTTAAGTGAAAGAAACGAACATAATTATTCATTCATTCCACATCATTATTCATTCCACATACAGAACAATCACGACATTGACATTAGGAAATAGCAGAACATCCTTGCTGTCCAAATAAATGCTTGAAAAATCTTAAGCAGACCTCTTTTGCTTGTACCTTTTAGCAGCAACAACGTAGACAAACATATTTAAGAAGCTAAGTCCAGCTAAAAGCCAGAAAAAGTAATCGAGATGACCTTCGTTCAAGTTATCTGGAATCCATCCAGGATTTCCACCTTTTGTGGTGAAGTAAGTCACTACAGTAAGAATAAATGAGCTGAGGTAACTTCCCAGAGAAGTAGTCAGCAGAGACAAAGCACTGCATAAACTCCGCATGGCATCTGGGGATTGGTCATAGAAAAACTCAAGCTGCCCCACGAATGTGAATACTTCTGCTGCCCCCAATAAGAAATACTGAGGGACTTGCCAAAATATATTAAGGGGTACTGGAACAGGTTGATCAACAAGATCAAGCTCTTCTGCAAGCTGCAGACGTACAATCTCCACTATAGCAGCTGCTGACATGCACAGGACTGAAATAAAAAGGCCAATTCCCATTCTTTGCAACTCTGAAAAGCCCCTCTCTTTGCCTGTAAATTTCCTTGCAATAGGAACAATAACGCTGTCATAGACGGGGACCCAGAAAATAACACTTATCACATCAAAACTTGAGAGGGAAGCAGGAGGAATCCTGAAGGAACCAAGATTTGTTTTCATCATCGTCCCTTGTTCCACAAACAATGTTGACATCTGGGCATAAACAGCAGCAAAAACAATCCCAGTAGACCAAATTGGAAACATGCGAATCAAGATTTTCAATTCCTCCACCTGTGTAACACTGCAAATTCTCCATTTGTTAGAATAGTCACCAGTTTTGCTCTCGGCATCAGACACTACAGCCGCCCTATCAAGACACCTTCAATGAAACAAAAGAAATGGGGTTTAGATAACAGGAAGCCCACATTGAGTGTAAAATATTCTGAAGAGGATAAGGCTACTTTAACTATTATCAATAGTAGAATAGAAAAACATTATTAGGAAAATAGCTAAAAATTTAAAATTTTATTTGAGAAATTCTCAACTTTATAGAGATTTTCTAAACCAAAATTGGTTATAAAAAAATCTTTCCAACACCATAATATTCTTATAAAAAGGAAAAAAAAAACAATAAATCTTCCAGTATCCTACTCGAAAGAGTAACAACAGTCTGATGTATTTTTTATCCCTCTTGAATAAACAAATGATTAAACATAGCAAGCTCATTCTTTGATGACATCCAAATAAGACAAGCAAATAAACTTTGTATAGCCATTTCTAACAATCCAGAATAGGAGACTTTTATGTGCAAAGTTAAGCCATGAACGAAAATTTAATTATGAATAGTAAGGCAACAAAATGAAGACATGATAATTAGATAAGCATCCGATGATCATTTTTCTTAAAAACATATGCTTCCATTAGTTCCATATCAAACAGATACTGCAATACAAACTTACGGGCAAAGTGAAATAAAAAGAAAACTTGTTACTTATATTCGTAGATCTCAAAACGACAGCAATAATAAATACCAGTACATTTAATCAGCATCAATAAATTTTATATATACCGGGCCTTTTTTACTCTCTTATGTTTAAGGCCTCATTTGGCACACTGGATAGGAAAAGATTCACTAAATAAAGAAGGGGTAGGATAAAAACTATCCACCTAATAAGCATTTAAAGCTATCATGCTTTTCCGATTCCTGACTAAGATTGAATAGGAAACACACTAAAACCCTTACGTATCAAGACACTACCAAATTTCATGCAAACCAATTTCTTTTTCTGTTATAACTTGATAAAATTTCACGGACAAGGGGAAACACACCTCACAATAAACTTCAACCATAGAACCAGAGAGATGTGGGGAAGGGAGTTCGAGATATGAAAAAAGAAGCAGAAAATAAAAAGGGAGAATTAAGGAAAAGAATAATATTTTTCTCTTAAAAGAAATCCCCCTTATGAGACAGTTTAGTGACATTCATAAACACAGTTGGGTCTTTCTGGTATTCGATACATATTTAAAGATGATAGTTTTAGTTAGTCAAAAACTTTCACCTAAAAGATGATGTTTTATGAACGAGTCCATTAGAAGCACAAAGTTGTTACAAAAGTTACAAATTATCTGTTCCCACTATTCCAACTTTGATGATTGTGCCAACTATGGTATCTAATGAGGGGATGTCAGCTTATGGGTAACAAAATATGGCAACAGTCCTAGAGTAGAAAAAGAGGTGTAATAAGGGTTACAGTGGGGTGTCACAAGAAATCACCTCATGAGTAAAAGACCGGGTAGTGTTGTTCTCTCTGTTATGCACACCAAACACCTAATATTGGTTATCCTATCAGGCCTTATCTTGTGTGATAAGGCCTAAGCACTTAAGGTCTAGCTAACCGTAACTGGTTGGTCAGAGCCTAACATGAACAATCTCTATTTAGTATTACCCTTAAACAATCAAGTTTGAAATGGGTTGGAGGACAAAGACAAATTGCACTTTAACAAGAGTATCAGGAATAAGTTAACATGCATAATAAGACACTTCTTTTCCTGTATTGTGAGTTTGGGAGCATGAAAGCAAATGACACAGTAACAGTAAACACAAAAGTAAAATAAAATTACTTTAGTTCATCACTATGCTCCAGTTTCCGACTTCCTTTAATTGCAGAGCTATTATCTGGTGTCTCATATAGGAGACTACTATCCTCAGGGACAACCAGATTTCGCTTCCGAGTAGCTGCTACCACAACCTGGCACATTCTTGTAATAGGGCTCCCGCCTGGTTTTTGAAACCTGTAAAGGGGCGTGCCTAAAAAGAAGCTTCCAATGGCTAATGTCATAAACAAAGCAGGAATGCCAAATCCAAGACCCCAGCCAGCATTTTCTTGAATCCAAACAATAAAAGTGCTGGATACAAAGGCACCTATGTTGATAGAAAAGTAAAACCAGTTGAAAAAGGATCCCTTCTTAATCCTTTCCCCGGAATCAGTATCATCAAACTGATCTGCCCCAAAAGATGACACACATGGTTTTATACCACCAGTCCCAAGTGCAATCAGGTAGAGACCAAAGAAAAACAGAGCATATTGTGCAGGAGTAGCTGGAGGGCATGAAGCACCCAGACACTCTGCAGGCTTGAACACAGGTACCGATGCAGAAAGAGTCAACGTACCCATTCCCTGAATGAAATGGCCATGTTACATATTAAATTATGTATAGACCACTGAACAACAAAGCACATAGAAGCAAAATATGCACATAAACAAAAGTATGACAAAGAATACTAACATGCTGATAAACAAATCCAAAGTGTTCCAGATACTAACTGTATAACTTCTCAAATGTGATAATGCATTTGAAAATATATTAAGTTCTCGAGAAATCTGTGAAAGTTCCTTACTACATGGTAAGAAAATTGGATATCATGTAGAGCAGTGCAATGGACGAAAAAAGTTTGAATCACAGTACACTAAAAACTGGTCCTCTGATTCTCCTATTTTCAAATTTTTCTGACAGCATAATATTTGCCATTCTTTCATACCCTTCACCATTTTCTTTTTTCTTTATGTCGTGACAAGCAATGTAAGAGAATTCATTTCTGCACACAAGCAATGCCTAGAAAATGATCCAATAAAATCCTATCACCACTAAAAATAACAACATAAAATAGTATAAAAATATTCCTTGACTGTGTCCGCAAATCCTATTCCCAGATAAATCCTCACTGTATGGCAGGCATGTATTTTGCTTTATCTCAATGAAATTGTGTAAGACATTTCCAGCTGTATATCAAGAGGGGGATGTGTGTGGAAAATCATTTGATAAGGAAAATTTAGTAATTACAATGACATAAATCATGGAGAAAACAGCAATTGTCCAGTATCGTCCCCAATAAGCATCTGCCAAAACGGCTCCAATGAGAGGTGTGAGATAGCAAGTGCCTTGCCAAGTGGTGACATTTCGTGCAGCAGAGACATTTCCTTGATGCAGTTTCTGGGTAAGATAGGTAACAAGATTTGTTGCAATGCCATAATAAGCCAAACGTTCACAACACTCGTTGCCTGCAATTCACATTTCATAAAAAGGCAATCAACAAAAATGAATAATCTCTATGGATAAGGCAATGAAAAAACTTACCTAAGATAAATGGGCAAGCTTTCCAATTGCCAGTGCTCTTCTTAAGAACAGGCCTCCCTTTAAAGTCGACTGATCCATCTCCTGTGTATAGTTTTCTCTCTTCATCCTTCAGTATAAAACAACCAATTGTTAGCATTGGTGAAAAATAACACGTTCTGGCAAAGATCCAAACAAGGAATAGACAAGAAAGACACTGGCTATATAAAACATTTCGTTGCCCCACAACTTTATGTTTGACTATCAAGAGGTATAGGAAAGGGGGACAATTAACTAAATAGTCGATTTGAATGTCAAAGAAAGGCGGATGATATTGCTATAATGTTGAAAGATTTGGTTGTGACTGATATTTCATTCTAAACCAAATCAAGTACATAATTTAAGGCCAAAAACAGCAAAAATATTTAAATAAAATTTCTTCTCATGTTTAATTTACAACTACAAAATATCAAGAGTGAAAACAAATTACTGACAACCAATAAGAGAAGGGAACATCAGACAAACCGATGGAATTGTCAGTAAACTTCATTTGTTTGAGTTTGAGTTACAACTACATCCACCTAATAAACACCGCATGAAAATCCAAAGGATGGGGAAAAATTGAAAGGTACAGCAATTATTTACCCTACCAAATCACTGGAAAATCCTTTCATCCCATTTTACTATACAAACTTCTACAAGAAGCAGCTTGAATACACCACAGTTTGTGTTTCATTACGACAGTCAAAGATGAGTCTATAACCGATTGAACCTCGCACCAATTCTCATTCCACATTTCCAAGCAAATATAACATGAAGCGATAAACAATTCACAACACACAAATTTTGCCAATAAGCAACATCCACAAAACACAAGTAATTTTGAATTACACTCCTCCGGTAAACTATAAATTAAAAAATTATAGAACCTAGCCCACGTCAAAGCGCTCTTACGAGGACGCTGATTGATTATGGAAATAAAAAAAAATCAAATTAATAACAAAAAGAATAAGAATAATCGAACATGGCTAATGAAAAAAGGTAGAGGACGAAAGTAACCTGAAGAAGAGCCTCTTCAGCGAGCGATAGATCATTCTCCGTAGAACCCATAACTCGTTCCTATCGCAGGAGGAGAAGCGAGTGAGCAACGTTGAATTTAATGACAATTAAAAAATGATATTTCCTCGGAATGCGCAAGAAACGCCGCAATTATTTTCCGATAACACTTTCAAGTTGCAAATCAATGGAGTTTGTTTCAGAGAGAGACGCAACTTGAGAGAAAGAGAGAGAGAGAGAGAGTGAAAGTTTTCGTCTTCCTCAATTGCATCCACCACCTTTAGAAATCCAAGAGAGGAAGCAACCCAGTTAAATTAAATAATAAGAAAATAAAAATAATAATAATAAATATCTGAGGTTTATCTATTTTCCGATAACTTAGCGTCACTCACACCAACAACAAACCCTTGTAACAGCTTGTCGTCTAATGTGGATAAACACTTTTGGCATAGTTTTTTTAACACTTCCCAAATATTCCAATAATTTGCTTTATAATTTTTTTAATAAACTCCACATCTGGTTAAATAGTTTGAAGTTTTTTTAATATTTTATTAAAAGTTGAGCAAGATTCTCCAAGTGTGACCCCATGTTATGATGGAGCAAAATAATATAAAATTATTTTTTTATTAAGTTAAGATAAATTTTAACTTAATGTAATGTATTTGCGCAGATCAACCTACCTTAATCTTTCTGCAGGAGAGGAAAAAGTTCATAGAAAAATTATAAATAAAAGACTACTAACATAAAAAAAAATAATGAAAATTATAATCACAAACATATAAAATGAACATTGACTTTAGCTAGAAGGTATCCCACCATACCGAAACATAACAACAAGAGAAAAAATATTTAAAGATTCTCATAAGATATTTCAACCTGCAAAAATAATATGTAAATTAAAATAATCAATATTTATTTGCGAAGCATCTAGTGATAATTATGTGGAAGGTCGTCTGATTTTAAAAATTGAACATTTTATTAATAGTAGATTGAATTAAATAAAATAAATAAATATAATCAAGTCATTACTTTAAAATAAAGTCGATATTTATGGATGCAGTTTGCAAATTATTTTGTGGTATATAAAAAATTATTATTTTTGTAATATTTTATCCTTCTATAAGATTGATTAGGTAAGCTAATAATTTTTTTCAAATAATGAATGAAACCTCTGGTCAAACCATTTTGAATCTAGAATCTCAGAGTACAACAAATGGTTATTCATGATAATTATTTGTTGGCAATCAATGCACATGCCCACAATATGGACCGTATTCAGACTTGCAGATAATCAATAAACTAATTAAGTAATTTTTTTACGAATTATTTTTCCTTAAAATAAAAGTTGAGTTGAGTATTATTTTTACCTTTATATAATTTCTTTTAAAATAAATATATTAATTCTGATTTTTTTTCTCAAATTTATCTTCTTTTATTTTTCTCATATATCTTCCAATTTATTCACTAAACTGGACTATTTATTGACTGTGAAAACAATTTAATTTTTAATTAGTTGAATTGTATTTTTTGTTTATCTTTTAAGACTAGCCGTAATTTGTAACATCCGGGTTTCAGTTAGAGATAGATTTTGAATGAATAAAAAATTATAAATGCAAGTTAATCGTTTATTTTTTATTATTGTGAAGGTTATTTCTATTTAAAACTCATTTCTCTATATTCTTTCTAAAGTAATAGAAGATTCTGATAAGGAGCCGGAAGAATAAAAGTTGAATGACCAATAAGTTCTTAGTCTTGATGAGTAAATTGTTTCTTGCTTATGTTTTAATTCTTCTTTTCTCTTCATTTGGATGGTTGGCTCAAGAGAATGTGTGGTTAGTGTTTGATTTGGTAGATTATCTTAACTGTTTTTAGTTGTTGAAAGTGGTTGAAGGAAACCTTTGTTAGTAGCCAAATTTTCCCTTTTAAGGTAAGAGAGTTAATAATTATATCTATAAAATGGTTTGATTATTAATTGTGTGTGAAATTCATTATTGTACAAGTGATATATATATATATATATATATATATAAAATTGTAAAGATACATATTTATATTTTTAGGTTGGAATAAATTATAAGTACAATTGAGATTGGTGTGTCTAAGTCATAGCTTGAAGGGTTTGAGTGAAGAGGAGACTAAGACCAAATTCTCTCCTTTTGACACTTATTGATCAAGTGTTAGAATAAATGTTAAAGCGATATTTGATATCTGGGACGCTCAAACGTTGGGTTGAATGCTTAAGTGATGAGTTGGTGGTGGGCAGAACTTGTTCTCCAAATGTTTCCATCCAAACTATGTGTATCCAATACCCAAATTTGGATGTGCAATGTGAGCTTAAATCAGGTTTGATACACTTGTTGCCTAAATTTCATGGCTTTGCAGGTGAAGACTCATATAAACATCTTAAGGAGTTCCATATAGTGTGTACCGCCATGAGGTCAGTTGGGGTCTCAAAGGAGCACATCAAGCTTAAAGTGTTCCCTTTTCAATGAGAGAATAAACATTTCTTCCCATGTTTACCTTTTCGTTCCCTTTAAGACTCCTTATGGGAAGGAATGTTTTTGCTCTCATTGAAAAGATAACACTTTAAGCTTTATGTACTCCTCTGAGACCCCGACTGGCCTCATGGTGGTGCACACTATATGGAACTCCTTAAGATGTTTATGTGGGTCTTCACCTGCAAGGCCATGAATTTTAGGTAGCAAGTATATCAAACCATATTTAAGCTCACATTGCACATCCAGATTTGGGTATTGGATACACATAGTTTGGATGGAAACATCTGGAGCAACAAGTTCTCTGAGGGTTCGTTCGTCCATAATTTCAAAATTAGGATTTACAACAACAGTTGACAATGAACTAGAAGATTTTGTATCACTAGACATGTCTTTCAAGAGAAGTATGAATGTAATGAATTTGACCTAGTCATGCACCAATGAAATCCCTAATATGAATGGACACTAATACCTATTGGACTCCTCAAAGAAAAATCTTTTTTTTAAGAAACAACCCAAGCCAATTCCATGAAAGAGAGGTGAGTCACATATGGACAAACTTGAAAACCAAGTCTTTCCTATCCAAAATTTTCCCTGAATTGCTTTCAATAAAAAAAATCAAAGAGTAGCAATTGAAGTGTCTACCCTAAATGCAAAATCCTTTATATAAAACTAATGCAAATGCTACACTTAATACATAAACAAAAATTAGAGAAAAAATGCAAAAAAAATATAGAAAATAAAAATAGAAACAATAAATAGATAAATAAAGAATGGCAAAAAAATAATAATAACTAAAAAAACAAAAAAAGATATTAAATAAAGGAAATCAAAATAAGATTAAGGTAAAATATATAAAGATATAAAGAAATAAAATAAAAACAACTCAAAACAAGATAAAGATAGGAGATAAAATAAAATAAAAACAAATCAAAAGATAAAGATAAGAGATATAAGGAGATAAAATAAAATAAGAAAATAGTATCCTGAATATTAGATTTTTTTTATCTTTTAGTTTATTTTTTAAGTTTTTTTAGGCTATACTAAATAAATAAAAACTAATAAGAAGAAAACACTAGTTAAATATGCAGAAAATAAAATTAGGAAAATAAAAAAATTATGCCGATAAAAAAGACCTAATAACCAAATTCAAATTGGATTTTTCGGCAACGACACCAAATTTGATAGTTGTCGTTTTGGTGTCAAATTAAAATAATTCCAATGTAGACTTGTCTAATATTAAAGAGATGTTAATATAATGGTGAGAATTAACTAAGAAACCAAAGTTTAAGATAAAGAAGATTCTCAATCATGCGTTCAAGTACAACATCTCACAAAAACCATCTTTCAAGAAGATTAGAATATTAAAACAACTGCTATAGAGAAATAAAAAAATATAACTTTTATTGATCAAAACTTCAAAACTCAATGGGGAAGTATTAAAGAACCAACCAAAAAGATTTAGCCTTCCATGCGGAAATAAAGCAAAAGAATTACAAAGAAGAAAAGAAACTAAGAAAACCCTATGAAGCTCCCCTCTTACTACTTGATGTTGGTGTCCTTTTATAGATTTTTCTACTCCAAGGATCTTGGAAAAATATTGTAGTTTAGATTTTTTAACCGTTTCCAATTTTCTATAATTCTTGTATTTTGTAGAATATTTGGTTCAAATTCGGTTTCTTAGATATTGTGGCTTTTATTTCCTCCTTCTTCTCCTCAGATTTTGTTTTTTGTTTTGATTCAAAGAAACAACTTAGACTTTTGGATATTTGGCTCATTCACAAAGGGAGACACTTCCTTCTAACCATCTACTTTAAAAACATAAAATTAACAAAAATAATAATTATGGCTTAAATAAACCCAATTATATGAATATTATTTAAAACAATGAATTTATTTATTATTATAGTCCAATAATTTATGATTAAAGCTATTAAGTATGAATAAATATATGTTCATCGGTATACTTGTCGTAAAGAAAAATCATCAATAATCCATTTGGAGAATGAGTATATGATTTCATCTTTGAACTTAATACATATTTACTATTACCTTTTATCTTCGTATATATTTATGTCTATTACTACTATTAATGTCCATACCTCATTGGCTTCACTAGCACATCTCAGATACATTAGAGTTAATTATGTATCACATCTTCCACCTATAGAGGATGATAAATTGGATTTAATGGTTCTTTTGATCAATTTTTTTATATCTGTATCAAGATCAATTAGTTCCTAACCCATTTATTGATTATGAAATTTCTTTTATAATAGACTTTTTCAATCTACCTTAGAAGAAACACCATCTTGTTCTAGTTCACTATGAACTCCCTGCTTTATCATCTATTATGGAGAATAAGTAATGGTTGGTGTAGTTTGTATGCCTCTTCTTATTATGGACACTTATCTCAATTGTCTAATGGTCAAACTGGCTACACTACAATTATTAAGGATTAATATATTGATTAGAGTTTGAGTGATGATGTAGTGGACTCGTTATCAATAGGAATTTTAACTTATCTTTTGTTGACTTTTTAGAGAGACAAATGTTTTATTCTTATTAGATATATTTTTTTAGTTGTAATTATGAAAATATTGCCAATATGTTTTAGGATATATCTCTTATGACAAATAATCTTATTGTTTTATGTCGAATAACTATATAATTTTTGCATCTAATAATAATTTGTTTCTTTAATATGCTATATTTTGTGTATTTAATAATGTTACCATCATTTGTATCCATTCTTTATATAATATATATATATATATATATATATATATAAATTCATTATCAATTAAGTAAAAAATACACACTTAAAATAATTTAAATTAATAATAAAATAAAAAATCATTATATTAAAGGTCAATGTAATTTGGATGTCATATTTATATGTCAAAACTTAAATAATACTATCATGTGTTGTTTTCAATTGTTGAACTTTTCACTTTTGAATAGAGGTAATTTTTTTATAACTTGTTGTTAACATATTTTGACTGTAATACTTGTCATTCATTATTAATAACAATGTTCGGTATTTTTCTTTAGTTCCTCAAAGAATTAACCTTATGAGGTTAATTTTGATACAAGTGAAAATATCATATTAACTTAGCAAGAGGATTGAGTAAAGCTTCAAAATGCTTTGAAAGATTTTTGAAAGAAGATATAGAATAAACAATCCGAGGAGAATCATCTACTAGTTAACAATTTGTAAGAAGTTTTTCGCAAAGAGAAACTTGATTTCTATATATTTACTCAACATGAGCTACATTTTATTCTTCTTTAAGAACTATTAAGGTTTCACTAATCAATTTGATTGTAAACAAAATAAAATTGTACAATATCAAGATTTATTTATTAACAAATTTTGAAAAAAAAATCTTGAAACAATTAAATTAAAAGATGGGGGTTTTGAAAAAAAAAAAAAAACAAACAATAAATACTAAAGATAAGAGAAAGAAAAAGAAAGTGCAATAAGATAATTTTAGACTTATATATTCGAATCAAATTGATTCTACATCCAGCATGGTTCAGCTTAACTTTAGATTGATTTTTTTTTATTATCTTACAAGTCTCATATAACAACCACATTGCACATATAACAAATATAATCAAGTAAGATATGAATCTAAAATCCCTTCAGAAACCCTTAAGAGATTACTAATATGTAGAACAGTACTTTAAAAAATATGCCTTACAAGACATATTAAAGAATGCCTAAAGTAATCGGAATAGTATCACTTATTTGTGATTGATTTTTGAAATTCAAAACACAAAATAAGAGAGCAACTTCATCACATATACCTTGATTTAGAACTTTTCTTAAAAGTTATGAACACAAAAAGTTTTAAGCTTAAGAGTTTATTGGATGTATGAAATGAGTAGTATTGAAAATAATTAATATTTTTCTTAGACAACCTCGTAAACAATTTATAGAAACATTTTTAAAGAAGCTTAATCAATTATTTTGTTTTGGGATGTTTCTTGAAACATAATTGGAACAATTTAATCATTTAATCCATTATATCTTACTTATTTTGTTTTCCAATAATGTATTATTAAAATGTCTAAGTTTTAACCGAAAGTATGGTTATGTGGTTGTTATTTTAAATAACGATTTTAATTTCAATTAATTATTACCAATTAAATTGAAGATAAGATAATTTCTTTTATTGATATATTTCATTATAGATAATAAATAAATCTCAACCTCATCTTTATATCATATAAGGATGGTAAAGTAGGTCAGGCCTAATGGGCCTGCTCGCCAGCCTGTCTCATATAGGCAGGGTGGGTCAAACTTTTGAATTTGTAAGTTCATATTAGCCTAACCCATCTAACTAGCAAATCCGGTGGGCTAAGGACGAGGTGAAGTGGGTTAGACCGTTAGCCCGCCTTTCTTTAGTTTCGACATTTTTAAAGAGGAATCTCATGCTTTTGGAATTAAAATTGGTGGTGGTCAATGTTTTATATAAAACTTTATTTACATTAATTTCTTTATACATCATATGATCAAGTATGGTTGGTATTTACTTTATTTGTGTAGTCATTAAACCTTCTTTGATTAGAATATTAAAGTTTGATTCAATCTTGATACTCTTTCCTATATTCTTATTTTCCAAAAAGTTATATTAATAACTACAACCAACTAAATAGATCCAAAAACAAAAAAAGAATAAAAATAAAAATTGAAAAATGGTGGGTTAGCCCTTCAAGTTAATTTATGACAAACAAGTTACTAATTTCAGTTCATATAACCTTGACAACTCAACTCGTTCCATCTCACTTTTCACGGACCATCCAAATATCATATGAGAAGTTATTCGTGACTATCTTTATCTTTGTATATAGACACAAAATTTGTATGTTGCGCTTTTAATGATGTAAGTGCACAAAAAATTTCTCATATCCTGATGATTTAAATAGTTATTATAGAAGTCTCATTGTTTCTGGAATGATTATTTCTTAACTATAATTTATAACATTAAGTTATTTTTAGTGTATCATATATTAAAGTTTTTATTCATTATATTTCTTAAAAAATTATATTCTCGCATTATTAATTATAGGAATTTAATTAATTGTTTTATATTTTCATATTATATAATTTATTTATTATACTTTATTTAATTATTTTCTCCGAAGAAATGTGCACCTGTATCGAACTAGTTAAGATTCATTATACAAGAAATTAAATACATCTAATCTACCGTTAGTTTTTGTGAGAATATGAAAAAGTGCATAAATACAATCATTATAAATCAATCAATTAGTTAATTTTAGCTTTATTGGATATTTTTTAGCGGTAAAATTTTAAAATATAAAGAATAATACATTTCTAGAAATTTTAATTTCAAAGTTAATTTAATTTATCTATCTCATCGAATTGATTGTTACATAATTTAGTTAATATTTCATTAACTATTATTGGAGTCCTTAATAATTTGAATGTAATCAACAGATTAATAGAAACAATTTAGCTGAATTTTTTATTATTGATATATCAAATTATTTTTCATTATTAATATCTTAAAAGTATTTTTTTTCATTAAATTCAATAAAAATCAATAAGGAAAACAAATATAAAATTTACAGAAATTATAAAATAGCTTTAAAAACTAATATTTTCTTCTAAAATATATCTTCTACATTAGTATAAGAAAATGAAGGTTACTAATCTTATTTGATAAGCATTATATATGCTGACCAAAAACAAATTGCACTTCATATATGTTTTTTATAATATTTTAGGATATATCATTATCATAATTCATGTGTTGTTTTATATTGTTTTTTATATATCATATGATAGATTAATATTGTTTTAAATGATTCCATTCGATTTTATTCGATTTTATTATATTTATGAGAATGACACCGAAGATGACATTTGTAGTTGAATTGACTGAAAGATCAATGTTGCAATAATTTGTCTACAGAAGGTATTGATTTCAAAGATTAACAAACACCATTGAAACATTTTTAACATTGTTTTTCATGCATTTTTTTTATGGTTATTGATCTTAATTTATGTATTATGTAATCTTATTTTCTATCGTGTTATTTAAATGAAATAAAACGAGTAATTCTTATTATAGTTTTCAATTTTTTTTAAGAAATATTAATATTAATATAAAAAACAAACTAATAACTCTATAAAATTATTTTCCGTGTATACCTCTCTCGTGTTAAAGGTGTAGTTTCTTTAAATTAAGAGGTCAGAATTAGATTAAGTTACCGTGAAAAATAAAGTATCTTGCAAGTATAAATAAAAGGTTTAGTACCATTTACTTTCTTGGGGTTGAACATGATTCAAATTTGATTAATTCATATTAGTTTACCTGATTTTAAGTTTATAAAGCTAAGCTTAAAAATAAGAATTTTAATTATTTGATAAACTTATATTTTAACTTAAAAATGATATTTTCAGTAGTTAATATTTCTTGAACTATATGTTCTTAGATTTCAAATTTTGAAATAAAAAAGAGAAGAAGTATAGAAGTATTGTGGCCTTAAATAGCTGGTTTTTCTAAATAGATGGTTTCTAAAATTTGCTTTTCTTAAAATCTTAATTATTTGCTCGATCCACTTTTACATTAAGAAAAAAAATATAAACAAATTAGATTAAACATTATGTAAAAGGATTAAAGCTCTCTTTATGAGATTTTAATATAATTTTATTGAAAAGACAGAAATTCAACATGTTCATTCTTAAAACAAAACGTTAGTTTCAATGAAAAACTGAAGAATGTTTCCATTGAAGTTGTGTGGTGTGGTGTTTCATTTTCCACCCAAACCTTGTTCTTGGATACATTAACCAATATATATTCATTAATGAAACCAAATGAGTCAAAACGTGAGGTTGTTGAATGTTGATCTTTTCACCTTCTTCTGCTCAACTTTTTATTCTCAATTATGATTCCATAGTGGCACATTCTAATACGCGTTTCAATATAAAATTTAGAACAATATAAAAACTATTATTGATGTGACTTGAACATAATTGTTGTAAAAAATTAACAAAACCATCTTATATAGTGATTTGTTATTAACAGTTTTGTTTTACATTTTCGATACATAACCTTTTTTCAAATTTTTACACTTTTAATCCATCCAAACCTTTACTATAATTTTAAGTTAATTACTATAAAAAAAATATTTTTTATTCGTGAACTACAGTATCTCATAGAAAATAAAAAATTTCAATTTCAATAAACTTGTCATATTATGCATTTGCCTAAGTATTACATCATTTAGGGATTAAAATCAAACATATTTATAAATATAATTATTTCTTAACATATTAAAAACTCTTAGTAAAATTAAAATCATGAGGAAAACATTAAATTTTAAAATGACTATCTGAAATGTGTGGAAAAATAAATACTGAGTCAATTTGATTAAAATGAATTTGACTAAAATTTGAAATAGAATTTAATCTTTGTTAACAACGCGTTTCATATGGTGACTTAGTCCATATATAGATTATTAAAAGAACAAAAAATGTGAGTAGTTAGTGATTTGTTGTTTGCAGCCTGTTTGCAGCCACCTTTTCTGACATGTCACCACCTTCATAGACTTGCGTGCGGGTTTCAGGATGGAACAATAATTAGGTTATAGAATTGGGACCAAAGACCAAATAAAAAATTAGACATATTTTTATAAAATGTACTGGGATGACCGGCCGAGGAGGATGTTGTAGGACGTGTTGGCGTTTATGACCAGGTATCTGATTTAAGGGTTTTGCTTGCCCCTTTAAGAACGAATGTTGTGTACAGTTCTATGTAACCCTTCGTGCCTACGCGTTCCCCAGATAAACCGACCACGTGGTCGTTGTATGGCATCATTTCCTCTTCCGAGATTCTCATGGCTTTCAAGGTCTTCCAGTATAATATGTCGACCGAACTTCCTTGGTCCACGAGGGTTTTCTTGATTGTGAAGTTGTCGATATCCACCGATATCGCCATGGGGTCGTCCTGTGTGGGGTCTATCCCCTTGAAATCTTCATCTGTGAACGTAATCGGGGGCATCCTCGGCCGGGCAGAGACGAGGTTTACTTGGTGGATGGCCCGCAGGTGTTTTTTGCGTGCGCTGTTGGAGCTGCCTCCCCCAGCGAACCCTCCGGCTATGGTGTTGATTACCTCTCGACCCCTACGAGTGTCGGCTTGTGGGGGGTCGTCTCTTCGTCCCCGTCGGTCTCCACGCCTATCACCCTCTCGTGGGCCCGGGAGGGTTCGGTCTCTTCTCCTAGGCATTTGCTCTTTGCATGGGGAACGACGCGTTTCACGGGTACTACGCACAAAGCGTCTGAGGTGTCCGGCCTGAATGAGCTCTTCTATTTTGTCTTTCAGGGCTTGGCATTCCTCGGTGGAGTGTCCGATATTCTTGTGGTACCGACACCTTTTACTGCGATCGGCGTTTTCTGGGCTCAAGGCCCTCCGGGGTGGTGGTATCAACTCAGCACTTAGGGCCTCTTGCAAAATTTTGCTCCTATCAGCGTTCAGAGGTGTGTAGCGGGAGAAGTGGGGTCCTCGGTTGTCCCTTTTCTGGTCCCGGCCAGTCCGTGACCTTCCTTGTCGTTCCTTGTCCTCCTTCTTTTCTCCACTTGCCTCGGCCCCAGCGTTGTTCCTGAATTCGCGGAGTTCTTCTAGCTGCATGAATTTCGCCGCTCGGCGTCTAAGGTCATCGAGGTTGGTTGCGGGCTGCATACACAGGCTATCGGTGAACGGACCGGGTCTCAGGGCGGTCAGCATGTGGTGCATTGCCACCTCGGGACTGAGGTTGCGAATGCTCATAGCGGTTTTGCTGAACCGATCGATGAACGTTCTCAGGGATTCTCCCTTCTCTTGGCGAATGCCGACTAGTGCTATGGATGTTAGGTGGTGGGGGCGGCTTGTTGCAAACTGGACGTCAAATTTTGCTATC
>Ga0123342_1002690_pt1 | contig 29239 bp, 14 predicted proteins | sample Turbeawhitnodule_FD_89960 | JGI IMG/M metagenome (GOLD analysis project Ga0123342, IMG submission 89960) | Root nodule microbial communities of legume samples collected from Mexico - Turtle bean Mexico white nodule | ecosystem: Host-associated > Plants > Roots > Nodule | place: Mexico: Nepantla... | reverse complement strand
CTGACTGTTGAGTAGCTGACTGTTGAGTAGCTGACTGTTGAGTAGCTGACTGTTGAGTAGCTGACTGTTGAGTAGCTGACTGTTGAGTAGCTGACTGTTGAGTAGCTGACTGATGAGTAGCTGACTGATGAGTAGCTGACTGATGAGTAACTGACTGATGAGTAACTGACTGATGAGTAACTGACTGATGAGTACCTAGTGAACTAGTGAGTACCTAGTGAACTAGTGAGTAACTAGTGAACTAATGAGTAGCTGACTAATTAATGATCAGTTGACTGTTAGGACTTGAGCACTATTAGAAAGTGAGTTTACGTTTTACTCATTCTCACAAAACTGGCTTGTAAGGTGTAGTCTAGCCTACTTATATACTGTAAATTGGTTTTATCTTTAGTTGATATAAGATCTTAATTACACCTGCTACGTCTATGGGAATAGATATTTGTGGGTGGTCTGATAGTGACCTGATAACGGGTGACACGATAGGCCCCACAAACCTTGCTAGGCCCAACAAACTTAACTAGGCCCAACAAACTTTGCCATGATAGATTCTGATACCAACTTTAGATGAATACAAAAGAATAGAAAGTGAATTAGAGAGCTTGATTCCCCTCTCTTAGGTTCTCGTTTATAATGACATTGATAGTTCAAATACAATGAATGAGAGGAAAAAGAGAATAATAGGTCATATCTAGAAACTAGGTACAACACGAAGCCCATACTAGTTTTTCAATAAAGTCTATTTAAGACGAGAGTACAACCCAAAAGACTAGTCCACCAAGTAGGAGAGCCTCAAGGCTTAAGTACCACATCAAGTAGCTCATCCTACTCGATGTGGCAACAACCAATCAGCTTACAAAGATAAACAATTAAAGATAACCAACTATTCTGGTGTGGCAAAGCCAATAAGCTTACATAACAAAGGAGAACTCTAATACCCTATTTCTTCACCCCAAACTAAGGATTGTGAAGAACTCAACCCTGAGTTTGGCTTTGAGATGATTGAACTGAGTTATGGCAAGGGGCTTAGTTAGAATATTAGCAACTTGAGCTTGAGCATGCACATAAGAGACAACTAGAGACTTGTCGAGAACTTTTTCACATAGAAAGAAAGTGCAACAACTCCATATGTTTCGTCATGGAATGCAGAAGAGGACTGTGACTCAAAGCAATGGTGCTTTGATTGTCACATTAGATGACTGGTGTGGGAATGCTTATTTGAAGCTCGTGAAGAAAGGACTGTAGCTGTAGAACTTCATAAGCTTCCATAGCTAAGCTCCTTTACACAATTTTAGTAGTTGGTGTTTCAACTAAGTTGTGTTTTTTGACCATCAATAAATTAAGTTAGGACCAAAAAATAGCTATGCCCGTGAAGTGCTTTTCTGTCATCTACTCGTAAGGCCAATCAATATGTGAAAAGACTTTGTCGGGCTTATCGTGCCACCCATTGTCAGGTCGCTAGTAAACTACCAACAAATATCTAGCCCATGCTCGAGATATCCAGTCCTTGGTGTGAGAGGATGTGTTTGAGATCCCACATCGACTAGAGATAAAACCAAATTACAGTATATACATGAGTGTAAATCTCACTATACAAGTCGGTTTTTGAGGTTAAGTTAGACTTTAAGTCCACTTTTCAAGAATAAATAATATGTATGTTGTATTTTAGACTTCGCAACAAAGGTCATAATGCTATAGTGTTTTTTGGGTGGACAGCTCTGTGCTGCTATATGGGATTGGCTACTTAGCTGTCATATTCTCTGAATCCTGAGTATAATGTTTGCTTGTATTGACAAAATTAAGTAGTATAATTAAGTGGCCATGCTAACCGTACACTTTTGTATTTATTATACACAAATTGTTGATCCTTGTTTATAGAAATTAGCTCGAGTTAGGAGAAGATATTATTAGATACTGTATTTATCATACCCAAATCATTGATCCTTATTTATAAGATTTAGCTCTTTTGAGTTACAAGAAGATATTATAAGACTCTGTAGTAATTGATATTAAGATATTGTAGGGATACAAAGAGTTGTTATTTTATTTCTGTAATTATTTATAGGGTGATAGAGTTCTTTGTAAAGTAAGTTCTTGTACTTGTTTAAAATTAAGAAATTAGAATCAGAGTTTCTGTTTTCTTCCCCCTATGTCTCTTTCAAGTAACTCTCTATGCCGTAGTTACAAGACAAGTATAACAATACTGAAAAGGGGGGCAGCCATGTGCAAGAGAGAATCTGTTGAGTGAGAGAAGAAGAGAGGAATAGCTGATGGAAAATCATCTCATTCATTAATTCATTGTCATCTACTAAAGTTTATAACTACATTTAGATATTCAAATAGACAAGCCAAATATCATGTGATATACCAATGGATAACCTCTAAACTCAAGGCTTTTTATTTACCAAAATGATACAATCCATATTAATACTTTATTACTTTACACATGTATTGTAAATATTCCTAATCCGTCTGCCATCATCCTTGTTTAGGGTGTCCTGAAATGCATTTAGTCCAAGGAATAGGAAAGTCAGAGAAGGGTGCGTAAAGTGTCCTTTTCTTTCCCTAATGAAAACACAGATAGTTTTTTGCTACTCTTTAACTCCTAATATGTACAAGTGGCCAACTAGAGCTCATAGTACTTTCATTATTTCTGTTCTTTAGTTTTTTTTCTATGTTTTTAAACTATATTGGGAATCCATTCTCTGGTTGGTCATGCAGGATAAGAGTCATCGATTCATGGCTTTAGATTGTCTTCATCGCGTCTTAAGATTTTACTTGAGTGTCCATGCGGCAAACCAGGCCCCAAATCGGATATGGGACAACTTAGACAGTGTAACTTCACAACTTTTAGCAGTTCTAAGAAAAGGATTGCTTACTCAGGATGTTCAACATGATAAATTGGTTGAATTCTGTGTAACTATAGCTGAACATAACCTTGACTTTACCATGAATCATATGATACTAGAATTACTCAAGCAAGACAGTCCCAGTGAAGCAAAGGTTATTGGTCTTCGGGCATTGCTTGCCATTGTTATGTCACCTTCAAGTAAGCATTTTGGTTTGGATATATTTAAAGGTTATTTAATCATATGCGTAGAATAATTGTACATGGTATTGTTTAATTGGAGTACATGTTTATAGCTTTATTTCTGCAGTAAAACTCTGACAGTTTTGTTGAATGAGCAGGTCCTGACATTGGCCACTATATTCCAAAAGTGAAAGCTGCAATTGAATCTATATTAAGGTCATGCCATAAAACTTATAGTCAAGCACTTTTGACATCATCACGGACCACAATAGGTAATTACTTCTATTATATGCTAGCTGGATTGAATGTGTTTTAGTATATAAGAATAACTGTGTAGAAGCTGAATCAAACCTCAATATTTTTGTGGAAAACATATTTGTTAACTAAGTAATGACTTGTGGATTTATTTTATAAAGAATTTTGCTTTGATCATATTTTATGTATACTGAAATTTTTTAACTTGTTTTATGGTGTACAAATAAGTTTCTTTGTGCATTCAAAAGTATTGTTTGATAGATTAGTTTTGTAAAAAATATATGAAAGGATGAAGATGGCGGCATTAAGTATATTTAGCATTAATAAAAAATATATTATTATACATTGCAATTAACAATAACGTCTCAATATTTATTTGATTAACATTTAAATGTATATACAGCACATATTGAACTGCTGAAACTTTTAAAAGAGTTGATTTCTTGATATGGTATATGAAGTGCATATGATCAAATTTTTAGAGTCAAATCCTTACTAGCCAATTAAATTGTGCCACCCATTCTTCATAATTAAATTAACATTTAAAATTAGCAGAAGGTATATTGACACTATGCATGGTTCACACTTCAAGCCTTGGGATATTTTTTGTAGATGCTGTAACGAAGGAAAAGTCTCAAGGGTATCTATTCCGATCTGTGCTGAAGTGCATCCCAAATCTAATAGAAGAAGTTGGGCGAACTGATAAAATTACTGAAATAATACCACAACATGGCATAAGTATTGACCCCGGTGTTCGAGAAGAAGCAGTGCAAGTACTAAACCGAATTGTGAAGTACCTACCCCATCGTCGTTTTGCAGTAATGAAGGGAATGGCCAATTTCATATTAAAACTTCCTGATGAATTTCCTCTTCTCATTCAAACATCATTAGGACGCCTGTTGGAACTCATGCGCTTTTGGAGATCTTGTCTAATAGATGATAGGATACTACTTGATGCAGATGCAAAATCTCTAGGGCATGAAACTGAGAGATTGAGAAAGTCTTCCATTCAACAATCAGGCGAAGCAATTGAGTTTCGTGCATCCGAAATTGACGCAGTTGGCCTCATATTCCTTAGTTCCGTTGATAGTCAAATTAGGCATACAGCATTAGAGTTATTGCGTTGTGTTCGTGCATTGAGGAATGATATTCGGGACCTGAGGATACATGAGCAATCAAATCTTATGTTAAAATATGAAGCTGAACCAATATTTATTATTGATGTTCTGGAAGAACATGGGGTACACTTTTGCCTTATTATTTTTATAGCTCAATTTTGTCAGAATGATATTTTGTCTTGTTATCAGCTAAGCTTTTATTTTATGCATTTTCTATTTGTTCAATTTTGAGTTGTATCTTGTCATATTAAGCTTTGGTCGCCTTAAAGATTAAATACATTGGCATTGCAGGATGAGATTGTTCAGAACTGCTATTGGGATTCAGGGCGACCATTTGATTTGAAACGAGAACCTGATGCCATCCCTCCGGAAGTGACACTTCAATCTATAATATTTGAGAGCCCTGACAAGAACAGGTGGGCTCGGTGTCTTAGTGAGCTAGTCAAATATGCTGCCGAACTTTGTCCAAGCTCTGTTCAGGAAGCAAAGTAAGTTTCTGTTTTGTTTACCTTCTTCTGTCTTGACTGAAGTCCAAACTCTATAGAACTAAATATATTTAGTGGAAAATAATGCGCATAGAGATCCAGATAGAAACCAGAAGGAGACTGGTCTTTTGGTTAAGGAGACAAGAACACATTAAATTTATCCACCCTTTGACAGATCCTACAATACTCCTATATCAATTATCAAATCCCTTTGCCTAGGGTAGGAACTGAATAAATTAATATAAGGGAACCCTATATTTTTTCTTTACAATAAAAGATGTGAACAATACTGAAATACAAGAAAGTAGAAGGAATTTGGAAGACAAAGAATCCTCCAAAGAAATGGGAGAATGAATAACAGACAATGAGAAAATTCAATAGAGCAAGTAACCTTACACTGAATAGAAGTCATTCATTTAATCTTGCTTCAAATCAGCTTCTTTGCCAATGATACATCCTTAAATATATAAGCATTACGCCCCAACTAAAGGCCAAGATAGTAGCATAGATGTACATTGCCGTGAAAATTTAGCCTTTCCCCTTGTACCAAAACTACTGCCCTATTTTGTATATAGGCAGTAGCAGAACATTGTAGGAAGGCACGAGGAACCAATTCTGATCCAGGACCACAAACCACACATCTGGATGTGGCTTGTGAACTTGAAAGATATCATTTGAATTATTTACTTCTATCTTTCACTTCAATAAAACATTTGACCTAACAAGAGAAGGGAGCTTTCCACGAATCTCTATTGAAGTGTAGAATGGGTAACCAAAATGCTTATGTTGGCAAGTTATTCCTTTGATAAACAAGGCTAGAGTCCTCTTCAGACTCATGTTTCATATACACAAAATATAGGAGATATCAGTTATCAGACACCTGTTAACAGTTTAGGTAGTATTTAACCTAACATATTTTGGGTTTATCTTAAAGTAGTTGTTTCTCCATGAAGAAAACATTATAAAGGAAGTTTTTTGTAAAGTTAATTTTCTGATATTTTGTTCTACTCTCTTTCTGTATTATATTCCAACTTTAAAATAAATTTTAACCTAAACACAGAAAATTACCAAATAAACTTAACTTTAATTTTGAAGTTCTTATTTCTGAAAAGGAAAAAGTTGGGCAAAACACTATAAGATAATAAAATCTTAGATAAATCATAATTGTTATTAAATATTACATCGTAGATAAATTATAATTAAATTTACAAGCCCTCAGAGTAATGAAAGATCTGTTAAATAATAGGAAAGTCTAAAATTATATTAGTAAACTGTTATCATCCTAGAAACATGGGAGCTGATCCTATATAATCAGGTGAATAATGAAATAAGGAGTTGATCATATAATAGGAATATCTAGGTTATATATGTATTATTAAGAACTTTTTTATTTATTTAATCCCGTATCATATCTTTGTTATTATGGGATATCAAATCTCCTCTATTTATTCTATTGGTTTCTTTTTCTCAATATAAACAAACACATCTGTGCTGTCCCACAAACACACGGTTTCATCCTAGTGCTTTTCTCTTCCCTAGAGTTAAACTTGGTATCAAAGATATTTAGAGTATCTTAGTCAAGCTTGAGAGAGTCATGAGTGGGTGTGTTTGAGATCCCACATTAGGATTGTTCAACTTTCTTAAAATGGTATCATAACATCTTTATCCCCTTGTTCAAGAAGAAGAAATTGCATTTAGACGGTTAATATTAGATTTATTTGAAAGGGTCACCCACCATATTATCCATGTACTAGGACCTAATAGTGTTGGGCGTGCAAAGTGTACTGGAAAAACTCCACATTCCATCTTGGTTAGAAGAAAAAGCCTGACATGAGTATTTAAATAGGAGGCAATTCTCACCTTCTGAGCCAGTTCTGCGGGAGTTGAATTAAGCCTAAATTCAAATTTTAAGAAGTAAATATATTTTTAACATCAAAAGAGGTCTTGCAAGAAAATAAAAATCTATAACCCCATTGCTAGTTGATGGAAAATAATAAGAAATCTTTAATTTTATGACATGCATAGAAAGTTAGACGGTGAATGAAGCATGAGAGTTGGTTCAAAAGACAGCAGAGAATGAAGCATGGTAGCAAGACTACAATTAGTAATTGACGCTAAGTATGTTGAATGAAAACACCTTAAAAGGACCAAGTGTCCAAATCCTTTGATCCATTTACAATACAAATGACGGGAGTTGATGAAATCCAATAGAGCTCCAACTCAAACAATTCTCTGTCATTCAAATTTAAAGTATGAGAAAAGTGACTTTAAGAAAAATGGAACATTGAATGCTATAAAAATTATGGCAAGAGAGCTATGTACAAAACTGGAAGATAGAGACATGGGAGGAAATTTCCCTGAACAGGCATTCTTTTACAATCTTAGTCGTATCCAGTTTTCTTCCCAAAAGTTAATACAAGAAATATTGCCACCTCGAAGGGAAGCAAAGATATAAACAACACATGTAAAAGGTAAAACAAGGCATGGACAATAATGTAGCTTTTGCTTTTTGACGGAACACAAAGATGTCACTTGATTTATGTAGCCTGCAACATCTAGTCAGAAAAGGCATTTATTTATATAAACTTAAAATATTCATTCTATTTATTTTGGTATTTTTAGTACTTGACCTGCCAGGCTAACAATGCAAGGTCTTAGTAATTTCATCAGTAGCATTTTCGCATAGGATCAATGGTATGTTGGTGAAGTCACGAGAGATTGAGTGGAAGCCAAATCAGAAGAAGCCATAGAGTTATAGTGCCAAATGATGCCTAAAAGTGTGCTCTTTGTAGAAAAGAGTGCTCACTGGTGGTAAATGGAGGATTGCAGTGGTTTGCTGGTCGGTGCTTCATGTACATTACGATGTGGATAAAAAAAGACAACAAGGAAAACTTAGCTCTAATACCATAAAGAGTTTTTCTATTGTTTTGAATTGTGTGTTCAATCAGCTTGTAAATCCTTTATATATAATCATTATAATTAGGTAACCTAGTAATGGAGAATATCCCTGATTACTGAAGATCAAATAATATCTTTTACGAGAAGTTTCATTGAGTGATTTATTGTTATTGTGAAAAAGAGGGAAAAAATATTTTTACTCACGTGCTTTGCTCCCCCCTCCCCCTCTTCATTGTCTGTTTTAATTTTATCTAAAACTTAGTTATATCACTCAAATTTGGGCAGGAAAGAGGTCATGCAACGTCTTACTCATATCACACCTGCTGAATTGGGTGGAAAAGCTCATCAGTCGCAGGATATTGATAATAAATTGGACCAGTGGCTTATGTATGCCATGTTTGTCTGTTCATGTCCACCAGCTGCTCGAGAGTCTACCAAAGATCTTTACCATCTAATTTTCCCTTCACTAAAATCTGGATCTGATGCTCATGTTGTAAGAGTGCCTCACTTAACTTGTCATTTAGTCTATCTTCTCAAGCACTCAATGTCAAAGGATGAAGAGTTGCATGTGTACTTGATGTATTGTTTTGTATTTATTTCAATGTTTTCAAAACCAAAATTATTAAAGAACACTCTGAGAATATTTTTGTTCTTTGTCGTTTTAAAAATAATTTGCCTTTTCATATGAAACTATTTGTAGTTCCTTAAGTGATTGAATGGCAAGAAAAACCAATCGAATCTGTAATTTGAATGAAGAAATTCAAGATAAAGTCAGATGCAAGTTATGCAGGCTGAAGGGCACTCTTTCATAATGTTTATTTTACTTATAAATACAATGTTGTGGTGACAGGTTTAAAAACGTTTTACTTTTAAATATCAATTACTATTCCTTCATTTAACCTGTCTTGTGATCTCATTGTTTTCTTTTATAGTCTTTTATATTTCTTCTTTTATAGTTCTATCTATTTTGTGCATTTCCCTGACAAAAACTGTTTTGATTTATTCCCATTATATGCTAAATGAAATCATGTTCTTATTTGATTTTTGGTTGGTGCATAATGTTTGTATTTTGGTAGATAAGATTAAAGTTAGAAATTTAATTCCATTTCTTGCATTTGTTCCCGTTGAATATCGTTTTTGTGTGGTTTCACAAAGAGTCTCTTTATATTTGCTAGTTTTGAGTCCTTTGCTATGTGGAAGAGGTAGTATGAAGATTATTGAATGTTAATTACAGCAATTTCGTATATAAAGGCATTTAAATTTTTCCTGCCAATTTTTTTACCCATCACTTTTGTTGTCTTTGTTATTGCTGACAAGGTTTCTGATATAGCATGCAGCGACCATGGCTCTTGGCCGCTCACATTTGGAAGCATGTGAAATCATGTTCAGCGAACTTTCATCTTTTATTGATGAGGTTTCATCTGAGACAGAAGGAAAACCAAAGTGGAAGGTATAGTTTTGGATGTGTGAAATTTGTTTTATTTCTATCCCCGCTTTTGAGGACTTGGAAGTAGGTAGTTATCATAAATTATGAATGATAAGAACAGTATGATAGTGAAAGAAATTAAATAAAGAGTTTTGAGTTCTTAAAACCTTTCTAGCATATTCAAACAATGTTACAGACAATGATTCATATTTATGTTGTGAAATTCTCGCACTATTGTTTCAGATGTTTCTTCTCCTGGATTGTTGAATTAGTATTTGACACTTACAATATATATGTACATTTTATTCTTAGAGTCAAAAGGCTCGCCGGGAAGAGCTGCGTGTCCACATTGCAAATATTTATCGTACTGTTGCAGAAAATATATGGCCTGGCATGCTAGCACGAAAGCCAGTGTTCCGCCTGCATTATCTTAAATTCATTGATGAGACAACAAGACTAATCTCAACAACTCCTGAAAGTTTTCAAGACATGCAACCATTCCGCTATGCACTTGCTTGTGTTCTAAGATCATTAGCCCCTGAATTTGTTGATTCAAAATCTGAGAAATTTGATGTTAGAACTAGAAAGCGACTCTTTGATCTTCTTCTCTCCTGGTGTGATGATACAGGCAGCGCATGGGGTCAAGATGGTGTCAGTGATTATAGACGTGAAGTTGATCGTTACAAGTCTTCTCAACATGCAAGATCAAAAGATTCTGTGGATAAAATATCATTTGACAAAGAGTTGAATGAACAGGTTGAGGCAATCCAGTGGGCATCCATGAATGCAATAGCATCACTTTTGTACGGACCATGTTTTGATGACAATGCAAGGAAAATGAGTGGCCGGGTGATATCTTGGATTAATGGTTTGTTTTTGGAGCCTACACCAAGGGCTCCATTTGGTTTCTCACCAGCTGATCCTAGAACTCCATCATATACCAAATACCAGGGGGAAGGTGGTCGAGGAGCTGCTGGTCGTGACAGGCACAAGGGTGGCCATCACCGAGTTTCTTTAGCGAAATTAGCATTGAAGAATCTTTTGCTTACAAATTTGGACTTGTTTCCTTCCTGTATTGATCAGGTAATGTTTCCATGTTATATTGTGCATTACATGCTAGGAAACATTATTATCCAACTAAGGATTTAGCAATGAAATCTAATCATATATAAATAGTGATAGGGTGAAGAATAATAATATTGATTATCTAATCATATATACATATACATACATATATACATACATATATACATATATACATACATACATACATATATATACATACATACTTATATACATAGATACATACATTGTATCCGGTCTATCTAAAGTAGTTATAAATATGAGATCTTAAGGGAGGGAACAACACTCTCTAAATTTCAAATTCCTTTGTATTATTCTCAAATATAATCATTAGAAAATTTGTGATTGTGAAAATATTTATATGATTTTTTTTTATAAAAAAATGATAATATTTGGAAGATATGTATTAGTGATGTAAATAAAAAATATTTTAGGATATGCAAACTGACATTGTGCGATAATCCTTTATTTCTCGTAGTTTCCTTATTTCCTGTTTCAAGGATAGTTGTTCTCCTATAAAGATTGAATCATGTATTGTGTGTGACAAAAATTAATAAAACCACTGTTCCTTTTCAACTACTAGAGTATAGAATACACCAATGCTTCCTCAATCAATGAATCAAGTTCTATAAACATGCTTGGCAAACACTGCATAACCTCACAAACTAAGCTTTGAATAAATGTTAAAAACAAGTTGCCAATTGGTGTAAGAAGGCAGTTTCTGGACGTAAAGTTTGAGTGGGAAAGTAAAATGTGTTATGCATTTCTCTTAGTGATAGGCTGTTAGAAAATAGAACTACGCAGGAAGTATTTTTCTTAATTAATGTCAAGAAAGGTAATGTGACATTAGAGACTATCCATTTATTAGCATATAATAGATGAACTCAGGATTGGAGCCCTCCATATCTCTTTGATGTGAAGTGATGGCCTGTGCCACCTGGGCCATTCTTCTATGATAAGCCAAGGCCTGATGACTATTTGAAGAAATAAAGCACACCAACAAACCTAAGGACTCATTTGAGATGGTTAAGTTTTTAGTTTTCCAATAATAATTTTAAAACAAAACAGCTCGGAAAAAAAATTGAGCTGAAATGGTTTTTAACTCAATTTTGAAACACTTCTATATTGATTTTCAAAAACAAGAAAGGATTTATGAATTTGGTTTAGTTTTAAAAAATACATTCTCAACTCTTGACAATGACCCTTTTAATTGTCACTGTCACTTTCAGCACTGTCACCATCACCACCACTATACCATCATCACTACCACCAATATTCATACTTTCTCTGCTTGCACTGCAAGCACCATGATGGTCATTGCTACCTACCAATAACATTGTTACTGCCTCCACCAACTCTGCTACCATCTTGCCATTGTTGTCACCACGTCACTGCTACTAATGTTGCTGCCACCATTACAACTATTATAATCGTATTTAACAGGATAGAGAGTTTTGTAATAAACTAAATATTTTGGAAGTATAAAATAGAAAATAAAACATAATATTTAAAACTGAAAATCACCCAAAACTAAAATTTGGTTTTAGTTTAAAAAAATTGAAACTTACAACTAAAACCAGCGCAAACGGACCATATGGGAAGGTGATCACTGGATTTTAAATCACTCTAGTAATTGTTCAATTTACTTTTTTAAAGGTCTATGCTTAATCAACTTCATCCTCAATCAAAATAAGCGTAGTCCCATAGCTCTCACCATTATAAATTGTAATGCCTCTTATATTTATCACCAAACTAAATCATGCCATCTCTTTTGGTCTTCATTGGCCTGGAGAATACCCTATTTTTATGTGGTCTCCATACGACACCATGCCCAGTTCTTCACTTGTGTATGCTTTTTTTTCCTGATATTTGGAAAGTTGTAAACTTGAAAGCCAAATAACATGAATGGGGAGGAAATATCATTTTGTTCCATACGCAGTTTTTTTGTTAATTTTTTCAGATATAGTTTCTGTAAGCAGTGCCCTTCTGATTTTTGACAACCTATTCATTTTATCTATACAATGTCATACTGGCATTATAGCTTATCTAACCTAATTGATCTCTGCAGTGCTACTACTCTAATTCTTCTGTAGCTGATGGATACTTCAGTGTACTGGCTGAGGTCTACATGCGCCAGGAGATACCGAACTGTGAAATACAAAGATTATTGAGTCTGATCCTTTACAAGGTGGTAGACCCATCAAGACAAATTCGTGACGATGCACTTCAGATGCTGGAGACGCTTTCTGTTCGTGAATGGGCTGAGGATGGCATTGAGGGTTCAGGAAGTTATCGAGCTGCCGTTGTTGGTAATCTTCCTGATTCCTATCAACAATTCCAATACAAGCTTTCCTGTAAGCTTGCCAAAGATCATCCTGAATTAAGCCAACTTCTTTGTGAGGAGATTATGCAGAGGCAGTTAGATGCTGTTGATATAATTGCACAGCATCAGGTCTTGACATGCATGGCTCCATGGATTGAGAACCTTAATTTCTGGAAACTCAAAGAAGGCTGGAGTGAAAGGTTACTGAAAAGTCTCTACTATGTAACATGGCGGCATGGTGACCAATTTCCCGATGAAATTGAGAAACTTTGGAGCACAATTGCTAGCAAAAATAAGAATATCAGCCCTGTTTTAGATTTCTTGATAACAAAAGGCATTGAAGATTGTGATTCAAATGCATCAACTGAAATAAGTGGCGCATTTGCTACATACTTCAGTGTTGCAAAACGGGTAAGTCTTTATTTAGCACGAATATGCCCTCAACGGACTATAGATCACCTAGTTTTCCAATTGTCTCAACGACTACTAGAGGATAGCATGGAGCCAGTTGTAAGTAAGGGTGATGCCAATGCAAATTTTGTGCTAGAATTCTCACAAGGTCCTGCTGTGGCCCAAATGACGTCAGTTATGGATAACCAACCACACATGTCCCCATTGCTTGTAAGAGGTTCTTTAGATGGTCCACTAAGAAATGTTAGTGGGAGCTTGAGCTGGAGAACAGCAGGTATGACAGGCCGGAGTGTATCAGGTCCATTAAGTCCAATGCCTCCAGAGTTGAACATTGTCCCAGTAAGCGCTGGGCGGTCCGGACAGCTCCTTCCAGCCCTGGTTAATATGTCAGGACCCTTGATGGGTGTTAGAAGCTCAACAGGGAGTTTACGTAGCCGCCATGTTTCACGAGACAGTGGAGATTATCTTGTTGACACTCCAAACTCAGGTGAAGATGGACTGCATGGTGGGAGTGCTATGCATGCTGTGAATGCAAAAGAACTTCAATCAGCCTTACAGGGTCATCAGCAGCACTCACTTACGCATGCAGATATAGCACTGATTCTTCTTGCTGAAATTGCATATGAAAATGATGAAGATTTCCGCCAATACTTGCCTCTACTCTTTCACGTTATCTTTGTTTCAATGGATAGCTCAGAAGACATTGTACTTGAGCATTGCCAGCATTTACTTGTTAATTTGTTATATTCCCTAGCAGGACGCCACTTAGAACAGTATGAGGTTGAAAATAATGATAGGGAGAACAAACAGCAAGTTGTGAGCTTAATTAAATATGTACAATCTAAGCGAGGAAGCATGATGTGGGAGAATGAAGATCCAACAGTTGTAAGAACTGAGCTTCCAAGTGCAGCACTTCTTTCTGCCCTTGTTCAGAGCATGGTGGATGCTATCTTCTTCCAAGGAGATCTTCGGGAAACTTGGGGAGAAGAAGCTCTTACATGGGCTATGGAGTGTACATCAAGACACCTTGCCTGTCGATCACATCAGATCTACCGTGCACTTCGACCAAGTGTAACAAGTGATTCTTGTGTATCACTTCTTCGGTGCCTCCATAGATGCCTGGGAAATCCAGTACCTCAAGTTTTGGGATTTGTTATGGAAATTTTGATGACATTGCAAGTTATGGTCGAGAATATGGAGCCAGAGAAGGTGATACTCTACCCACAGCTGTTTTGGGGATGTGTTGCGATGATGCACACTGATTTTGTCCATGTCTACCGCCAGGTTCTAGAGCTATTCTCTCATGTGATTGACCGTTTATCTTTTCGTGATCGGACAACAGAAAATGTACTCCTTTCAAGTATGCCCAGAGATGAACTTGATAGTAGTGATTTAGGAGAATTTCAGCGCACAGAATCTAAAAGTGGCTACGAACCTCTACAAGAGGGGAGTTTGCCAACTTTTGAAGGGGTTCAGCCCCTTGTTCTTAAAGGACTTATGTCGAGTGTCAGTCACAGTGTTGCAATTGATGTTCTCTCTCGTACAACAGTTCATTCATGTGATTCTATATTTGGTGATGCTGAGACAAGACTCCTGATGCACATCATAGGATTACTCCCTTGGCTTTGTCTTCAACTTAGTAAAGACATAGTAATAGGTCCAGTTTCACCCCTCCAACATCAATATCAGAAGGCATGCTCTGTTGCTGTCAATATAGCAATTTGGTGTCGAGCAAAATCTTTTGATGAATTAGCTACTGTATTTATGATTTACTCTCGAGGAGAGATTAAGAGTATTGATAATTTTCTGGCTTGTGTTTCACCTCTTTTATGTAATGAATGGTTTCCAAAACATTCAACTTTGGCCTTTGGACACTTGCTAAGGCTACTAGAAAAAGGACCAGTTGAGTATCAACGTGTCATTCTACTCATGCTCAAAGCTCTCCTCCAGCACACACCAATGGACGCTACCCAGAGTCCACATATCTATGCAATTGTGTCCCAATTGGTGGAAAGCACTTTGTGTTGGGAGGCACTAAGTGTGTTAGAAGCCCTTCTACAAAGTTGCAGCTCATTGACCGGTTCTCATCCATATGAACAAGGTTCATTTGAGAACGGATATGGCGGAACTGAAGAGAAGTTGCTTGCTCCACAAACCTCATTCAAGGCCCGAAGTGGCCCTCTACAGTATGGCTTTGGTTCGGGACTAAGCTCAGCTTTTACACCTGGACAGCTTGGTTCAACCGAGTCTGGGATGACAACCAGAGAGGTATCTCTGCAGAATACTCGTTTGATTCTTGGTCGGGTATTGGACAGAAGTGCGTTAGGTAAGAGAAAGGACCAGAAAAAGCTAGTCCCTTTTGTGCCCAATATTGGTAACCCGTGATTGTATAATTCATTTTCTGTATATATTCTGTCCAAAGATGAAGTAGGGATTGCTACAGGATAGACGTTGTACATACTACATAGGCTGGGATGAGAGTTTTGTAACATTCTGTGTAGTTGTAGACAAATCATTTTGTTGTCAAATAGCATGCATAATTTAACTTCGATGGTACCACTGCAATGTAGTTTTTCAGCTGTTTCTTCCTGCCCTATACGATTTTGCTCCATTTATATTTATTTCTTTCTTCTCTCTCTTTATAGTTTTGAGGCGCATAAATTCAGAGCGAAGTGCATATAATTGGAAAAGGAAAGTATGTTTCTATTTGACTCTGCCATTAAAGAAAACCCTAGAAATAATTTTATCAGTTGCTGCACAGTAGTTATTTAACATTCACAGTAGATCGTTTTAAGCCATTTGTAACAACGTCATCTATTAGTTTTCCTTATTTCTTTTGAATGAGTTAATTTAAGTTTAAGATAAGAAATATTGTATAAGATTATCATACACACCTAATCCAATCAAATGTTAAACCTCTCGAAAGAGTTTGACAGTTGTATTATTTTAATGATGCATTAAAAAAGATCATACATACACATGGGGTTAACCATCGTTGATATTGCAATAATAAAACAAATATAAGTAGATTTAATGGTGTCTTGAGTGACTATACAAGTATTTTGATAGGAGTAATCTCTGCGTGCTTAATGGTGACTTAAGCTCTGATTGATAGTTGGGCTGCATTTGTGAGATGTGGTTATTAGGGATGAAGGATTTCAAAGGAGAAAGAAGCATCACTAACATGACAAAGTTATCAATGATAAATATTTGTTCACTCAAAATGGGTTTTGTTACCAACATTTATTTATAAACTCTAAGGGAAATTTTGAAAAAAAAATATAAATCTCCTGTCAAAATTCTATCAGTTTTTATTGAAATACTGAAAGACCAAATCCTCAGTGATCCTAAGTTTTAGGTGCCAATATGTTTTTTGCTTTAAACTAATTTAGTTCTTGAAACATAGAACGCGAGATCTCGATAATCTTTCTATAAAAAGCTTGTTATTATATCTTATACCAAAGTATTACGTGACACGCTTTAATGTTCTTGTAGCATGTTAGTTTCACTGTCTTGGTGTTTGCATGTGTTTGATCTGACTTTAAATTTCCATCTTCAGTTTCAATTTCACGTTAGATGTTTAAAAAACATTCAAAACCTACTTCCAACACCGCGTTTGGAACCACATGGAAGGAAGAAAAAAAACTAAAAAACCATATTAATAGAGAAATGGAAGCTCACTTCGAGATCATTAATTCAAACTCTGGAAGCAATTTTTTTTTTTTTTTTTGTAATGATAAATGTCCTTTACACACTTTTGAACATGTTACCAAGACTTGAACTTCAAAGAAAGTTTCAAGAAAATAAAATTCATGTATTAGTGTTCTTCTTGATCAAGGCATAAGTATCACTGTATATAGCCACTGCATTTGACAACACAGCCAAGACTATCATAAAGACAGATAGAATCTTGTCCTTTTTAGTTGCTATCTTATGTCGATCCCTGAAATCAAAACATGAATACTTAGCCATAGTTGTCAATTAATCTGCAGCAAAAGCATATATCAAACCATTTTCTTTTGCACTGGAAACTTTCTGTCAGACACAACAAAATAAACAACAAAAAAATTCAATAAAGAACTCTTCTAAAGTGAGCCACTTACTTTAAAAACTAAACAAGCAATATCACTTACTTTAAACTTAAATTCTAGAACAGATAAGTATTATTTACCAATTAACATATAAAGTAGGTTAATGCTGTCATTCCTAGCTAGTTTTTTCCTCATTGTAAAATTCCAATCAAATATGTATTTATATTTCCTAATATGGAGATGAAAATAAGAGAATTTGGAGATGAAACTCACCCAAGAATGATGGCAGCAGGAAATATGAATGCTACACAAACAGCAGCTGTTGCTCCAGTAAACTGGAAAATATCCCAAATGCTGGGTATGAAATTTGCTCCCAGAAAGATAACACCAATAACTGAGATAGTAATTGATGCAAATCTGAAGTTGTCTTGACTCAAAGGCCTAGATGATGGAAATAAGAGACCATCTAGGTTCACACGCATTCCATAGAAGACAATTGGAAATACAAGCACAAGATGTGCAGCATAGCTGAAACGAACTGCATCATTCAGCACAGAACCCAAAGGAATTCCAAGATCAGTGTCAAAATTTGCAAGCACATCATCAAGTGTTGCTTCACCAAATAGGAGGAACCCAAAGAAGCTTGTGAGTAAGTACACTGAAGCACATAGAGCAAGGGACGTACGTACAACGCCATGCATCTGAGAGGAGTCCTCAAGTTCATTATCTATGCTGTGAACTGCAAAAAGAGTGCATGCAATGAAACCATCACACTATATCTTCATGAACCAAACAGGTACATCTAGATACCTAACTGCAACCATGTCATGCTACTTCGAAACTATAACCATGATAAGAAAATCATTAAATAGAAACTAATTTTACAGCTAATTTTACAGAAAAATTCACCTTGTTCAATCCTACTGCTTAGGAAATCACTTTCACATTTCTAAATCACTTCAAGCTAGGGATCATAATCTAACCACTTACTCAAATAATCTAACCATGAGTAGCCCTATTTCTAGAAACAAGCATAGGAAACAAAATGTATATTGCCCATTCATCATGTTGCTGACAAAAATGAACTATAACAGAATACGTCATTTGAAGTCATGCTGTGCTGCCAGAAACAGACAAAAACAAAAATGATATGTTATTTTCAAATTTGAACTTGTCAGTTTGACAGCATTTTTAGCAAATTACTAACTGGGTTAAAGTTATATATATATATATATATATATATATATATATATATAGAGAGAGAGAGAGAGAGAGAGATCTTAGTAAAAACATTAAAAAAAGGAAATGAAATCTACACAGAGGCCTAAAAAGATTTTCATACCGTTGTAGTGGCAGATATAGGCAGTCACAAGCACAGGAACTACTGTGAACAGTTCCAAAATTGATGTCAGATCTGTAATGATTGGGAAGAGTCTGGGCATCCCAATTCCTCCAATTATGATCTTGAAGATTGAGATTCCAACAGCAATTACTAGAAAAACTACTGCTAGCCCAACTGATAATGCAGATGTGAATTTCAATGAATCTGCAACAACCAGAGAGGGCACAAAAACTCTTATAGGATTTGAATAAAAAACCAACCTAGATATAGCATGAAAGGAAATCTCCTATGATATCATTCCAGCATTCAACTTGAACACAAAATATATTGCTCAAAAAGAGTTAATTTGTTGGAATGAAAATCAAGATGTATACGAAGAATCACCAAAGCCATGAAATGGTCATAAAAGTGTAGTCATGTTTATAATGGTGTATAAAGGCATTATTTCTGTAGGATAGTAGCATACCCAACAATAAAATAACACACAGATCTCCCAATTTCAGTTTTTTGTCCCCCAATTTCTACCATAAAAACTATATTTTCAATCCGTGGAAAAAATGATAATGTGGAAATAAGAACTATTAGCAAGCAATTAATAGGTATTCTAGATTTCCAACATATCTTAAGCCTTACAATATGATTGGATTAAATGAAAAGGGATGAATGTATTGCCATTATTATTGTTTAGATTGTTTGAAACAAGGTGGAATCCAACAAAGAGTTCTTAAGTAATTTGAAATAACAACATCCTTTTTAGCAACCCCATAGCATTTGTAACAAACACAACCATTGGTAGTCAATACTTGAACATAAAAAAGTTCCTTTGTAAACATGAATCACAGGGCTTCAGTTATTTTGCTCTCATTGTTTCCCAGTTTATGGCCAGTCATTTTCAGAGATTTGTAATTTAACAAGTGAACTGCTAATAATAATTCACCAGTCATTCTTTTTACTTCAAATAATGACACAGAAAAGCACTCACCAATTCTCTTAAAGCTGACCAAAGGTGCAAACACAGCAACTGTTGTAAACGAAACAACAAACGTTCTGCCAGTCCACCAGTGGACTCCAAACCATCCTTCAAGGACACCAGAATGGTGAGTTCCACCAGAAGATGTTCCAGAAATCACATCCCCTTCAACATGAACAACACAAAACTGAATCAGACAACATCAATGATAATGAAGGACAACCAAAACCAATGATAGCTTTTCAACTCCACCAAAACACTTTTGAAATTTGATGTATTTGACTTAGGAATAAAGTCCTTACCAATTATAATCATGTAAACAATCAACACACCAATGTTGTTGACTATAACACATATCTGCACCAAAGCTTTCCCATATTTCCCAAACGCATCACCCATGAGACTCCCATAAGAGGAAAGATTCCCTGCCCTGGAGTTCCTAATCATGAACTCAATTGACTTCTCTGTCAATAAACCTGTTAAGATTATAGCAAGAAGACCAGGCACCATCCCCAACTTTTTCACACATGCTGGCAATCCCATGATCCCAGCACCAATAATTGTGGTGGACAAGTTGAAAACTGCCCCACAAAATGAAGCTCCATTAAACTCATCAAACCCTTCAGCATCACTCCCCTGAACCTTTTGTATCAAAGGAGCATTCTCATCAACAACTCTCTTGTTCCTTCTTGATTTTTGCTCCTCTGCCTCAGGTGCAACACTTTCACTCCTCATCTTCACCTTTCAATTTTTTTATGAAAATTTAAAATCAGCTAACTAATCTTTTTCCAAAAGCAAAAACACCCATTTTTCAAGTTGAAGAAAAGCATCAAACTTTGAATGAAAAACTTCAGTACAATTCAAAAGCTCGGAGACACAAAACTGAACAGTGATAATTCAAGACACCCCAGAAGCCAGACATTGTTTGGAGCAAAATAAAGATTCAAAATTTGAAAGGCTTTGTACCTTAGGATGTTGGTCTTCTATTTCATAACCTCTTTGTAAGTTTGACACTGTTTCTTTTAGTTGAGTAAGAGAGAAATGAGTGGAGCAAATTTTAAGGTCTAAATGGTTTCTTTTAGTTCATAACCTTTAACAGTTGGCCGTGAAAGAGAAAGTACATGTACGGAATAGTTCCTACAGAATTTTCCAAAATGTAATTTATATACATATAACATGTTTTACCTATGCTTTAGTTAAATATAATAGTGAAAGAAATAACACACTTTCAAAAAATTTGTTTTTTAAGGTCAATTTTTACTTTTTCCTCTCCCATGGCTTGCAAATTTCTTCTCTCTCTTTATGATTAAAAGGAATAAACAACTTAAATTTCACCAAAGAAGTATGATTCATAGCAAAAGTATTTTTATGAAAATTAAGTTAACAGGAATCACATTTTCAATTGAAGATTAATTTTTTGGTTCTTATAAAAGAATGAATTGAAAAGTAACTTTCTTTCTCAATTCAGATCCCAACAACTTTAAATTTTAAATAATTGATAAAGCTAAAGAATCTCAAACTTCAAATTTAGCCTTAAAACTCATGTCATAGCTTTGTAGGAAAATGCCAAAATATTTTTTAATATGAATTGCATGTGAGTTTACATTTGTACGTCATAATAAATTAATATTATAGTTGAGCACGAGCTTATGCTTTTCCTTCTTCTATGTTTTCTTTTCCATTTATATAGTGAGAAATGTCAAATACCCCTTCATACACTTTCATCTAGGAGACTTTTATGGATTATATAAATGGGAAAAGTATCTTTAATTAATTTATGAAACAAATAATTTAAAAGTATAATTATGAATTTTTTATCTACAATCTAGGACACGTTTTTTTTTTTTATATATTTTTGGATTGTTAATTTGAATTTTCTTTTATAAACAAACTTGAAGCTATGGTGGATCCTTGTGACACGCACCTGCAGCTATGATGAGCTCCTGAAAACGACATGTGATGAGAATCTTGTTAAATTGGTACGATCTACATAAAAAAAAAAAAAAAAAGTTTATAGGACCAATATGTCTATAAAAGGTTCTATAAATAATTTCTTTAAAGAAAACGTTTTTTTGAAAATGAGAATAAAAAAATTTGTATACATGTGAAAATAAAAAGTATTAATTGCTCTAATTTTTAGTTATTCCCATAAAAAAATTGTTTTACTAGCAATATGAAAAAAAATTTATCATTACTAAGTAAATTCAAGTTATGAAAGATTATATTATATCATATTCAAGTAAGGTATGACTCAGTTAGATATAACTTAGGAAAGGTCAAGCTAAATTAGACCTAAGTTATGCAAGATTGATCATCAATCAATATAGACAAGGTCACATTGTGTTTATATGTCAAGTTGGTGGAATTGGACTTGGATCATGTCAAGTCCAATATAGGTCGAGTTGGGTTGAGTCCAGGTCAGATCGAGTTATCAGTGCTAGGTTGAGTCCAAATTGGGCCAAGTTGGTTGAGCTTAAATGGGTTTAGTTTAAGGTAGGTTAAATTAAGTTTGATCTAGGTTAAGTCGAATTGAGTTAGGTTCAAGTTAGTCAGGCTCATCTAGGTTGAGTCAAGGCAGACCAAGGTTAGCATGAGTTGATATGAGCCTAGGTCAAACTAAGTCGGGTCGAGCATAGGTCAGGTTGAGTCCCAATCAGGAGAGGTTAGGTCGGTTGGTCCAAGTCATGCAAGGTTGGGTCGCTTTGTGTCCAAGTCAAGTTGGGCCAAGCTGGACTCATGCAAGTTAGGTTAGGTTAGGTTGCGTCGAACATAAGTCATGTTGGGATGTGTTGGGTCCATGGGCTAAGCTTGGCTTGAGCTCAAGTTAATATGAGTTCTAGATTGAGCCAATTTAAGTTGGGTTGCATCTAGCCTAGATAAGGATGAATCAAATAAAGGTGAGCTTAGGTCAGCCTTGATTGGATTAGGTCGAGTTCAAGTCAAGTTTAACTCATGTCAGGTTGAGTCGGTTTAGGTCAAAATTAGTTTAAGGTAGAATAGATCGAGTTGGATTGGTTCAAGACATGCAAGGTTGAGTCACACTTATCTGAGTTCAAGTCAAGCTAGATCGAGTTCGGCCCATTCAAGTTAGCTTGAGTCTCAACCTTACAATTAATATGCAAATAATAAAATTAATTAAGAATTAATTTATAATTAATGTAAAATATTTATGAATCAAATTGAAATTTAAAATATTTAAAGGAGTCATATGAAATCTTGAAAAGTATATATGAAATCTTGAAAAGTATTTAGAAATTAATTGAAATCTTATTTTAATATTGTATTGGGTCAAACCCACTTTGCTTCTAATCCTAAAAAGTATTAGGGGATTTTTTAACCCACTGATTTGGTGGATCAATAAAAGAAGGCTTATTTTAGGAGAGGGTTGGTGTTGATATGTGGACCATAGGTCAAATTCACAGCTTCATAATCAACGATACATTCTCAATATTTTCATCATCGCCACACTCGCAAAATTTTGTTTTCAAACTGTGGTTTCACCTCTTACTACAGTGGTCACTATAACCCTTCCAAGAAACATCTTATACATTAATTTTAAATGTTGATGCTTATTTTCAACTTTAATTTTCATGTAATTTTGTATTCTACACTTGCATGTTGTAAATATGCAAAACACTCACTCTATATAAAAAACCATACAATGACATTGATAAAAGAAACAAATTTTTGCATTGAGCAAGCCAAAAAATGAAAAATAATAATTTTGGACTACTAAATCTAGAATTTATCGTTGTATTGTATGAATCTCTTCACTAAAATTTAATAATATTATTTCAAATTGAGGCGATTTCCCCATATTGTACAATTTGGAACTCATTTCATTTTAACTACGGATTGTAAGATTTGAAAGGTTACATTTGTTCTTCCAAAACATGTAGTATGTAACAAGACTACAACACAAATTACTATTTTGAATTTCTAGTTCAAAAAGACTTTCAAATTGTACAACCAAAAAAACTTTGAAAATCATGGTTGTTATAAAATAGAAAGGACAAAGTGGCCAATTTGAAATAAATTGGGGTGCATAAAGAAAAGGTCCATGATTTAATGACATTTGTATTATTTGTTTTTCATTGAAATTGTAGTTTCTTTGATAACTTAGACTTATAATGAAGTGAGCTTTCTTAACCTTCTTAAAAGCCTTATCAATTGGCCTATCAAACACATCATTACATCTAAGAAATAATGGCACATCATTATTAACTTCCTTCTTCCTACTGAGGAATTTGATTAGGGATCCTTGACTTTTGGATATATCACTTTTTTCTCATGTTCAAAAGCATTTATATCCTATTTTAGATTTTCATCGGAGTTTTTGGTATATAATGTCTTAGATTGATATCCTTAGTAACATCAACCTTCAAAACTAGCTTAAAGTAGTTAGTTTCAATTTCGAAAGAAACAAAATTAACATTCATTCACTTACCTTCAAATTTCAACCTTCTTTGGTCCATGTCCTCTTGAACTGTATTCATTAAAGGAATGGAATTATTAGCTAATGACTATATGCATGATGATACTTACAATATCTTGTACCTTTTATTTGCTCTACAATAAGAAGTTTGTGATCATCACTTAATTGTATTTTCTTATCTTTGAATAAAATATCAAAAAGTTGTAACTAGAATTACATAAAATATTAGACGAATTAAGTGAAGCTAAAAGAGGATTCAAGGAAAGGTGGAGCATTCCACTCTAAGTTTAACAACTTAAAACAATAAACAAACTCGTGAAGAACCACTCTTAATGGTCAAGATTCAGTTTAGGTATGGTTTTGTTTTGGTTAAGATAATGACTATTTGCATGATTTTAGTTTATAATAGGTATGGTTTTATTTTGGTTAAGATATTACTAAGGTTTGGTAATGTTAGGATGCCTTCTTGAGGTATTTTTGGAATTATTAGAGGTATGATAGTAGATAGTTTGCATAAGGTTGATTTCTTAAAGGTGAAAGTGTCATAGCTAAAATTTTGTGTTTTGGTTGGTTTCTTTGTTGGGTTAAGTTTAAGAATGTAATGGTATATCTATTGAAAATTATGGAGAAGATTGGTGAGGTTAAAGGCAATAAGTCATGAGATATGGTAAATTGTGAGGTGTGAGTGGTCTAAGAATGAAATCTAATAAGTCTTGGCTTAGATCTTCTAAGACGAAAGATTACGAAAAAAGGAGAAATAAGTTGTTCTTCATGATAAGAACAACATAATTGCAAGAAAGGAAATGGAATTGATTCAAGGTAAGAGACGATTCTTACTAACTCAGCTACAACTTGTAGCAAAGGATGAACTTTGATCACCCCCCTAACTCCACTTTGGATAAGCTTAAAGAGCATCACAAAAAGAAAAAGAAAAAGTTGTTAGTTGAACTCTCTAGTAAGGGAAATTATTGATTTCCCAATGAAGTTATTGCTCATAGGATTTTTTTTTCGTTGTCACTACTGCTTTGCTGCCCCGTCGTTGTCGCCATCTCCACTTCACATCGACAAGATCGCCTTGTTGTCCTTGTTCTGGATCTGGCCTTGTCTTGTTGATAGGAGCCCGTTTGATTTTTAAGGTTTTTCTCTCTCCATTAAGATGCTTCTTTCTCATCTTTATCTATGGCCTTTTCTATTGCAGCTATCCAAACTTCTCTCTCACAAATGTTTATTGTGAGTCCTACCTCATATGGTACTCCTTCATTTGATACCTAAGGACAATATGTTATTTTCAATGAATTTCTCAAATGGTATGAGGATCATCAGATCACCTACGAACCTCTACACATGTTGGAAATTACTTGTCTCTAATATTTTCTTTGTAGTTAGTGTGGTGAGTCAATTTTTTAATTAAAAATTATTGAAATGTAATCATTCATATACTGAAGTACATCAAAGACTCTTGGAAAAAGTGCCCTAAACCCTAAACCCTAAACCCTAAATCACAATAACCATACTAAAATCGTTAGTTACTTAGATGTTGTTAGATGTTGATTGGACAAGATCTCCGTCTGATAAAGATCCATTTTTGGATATTGTGTCTCCATTGGTAATAACTTGATCTCTTGGAAGAACAAGAAACAAAGTGTTGTGACGAAATCTAGTGTAGAATCATAATATAAAGTTATGACATTAACTACTTGTGAATTTATTTGACTTAAACAGCTACTTAAAGAATTACAATTTGAAGAAGTCAATCAAATGACACTTATATGTGATAATTAGATTGCTTTCATATTAGCTCAAATCTCCTTTTCATATTGAGATTGTTTGTTATTTTATTTGAGAAAAGATTGTATCAAGATATATCCAGATGGAGTTTGATAATTCAAATGATCAATTAACAAATATTTTTACTAATTTTTTACAAGGAGTTAGAATTATTATATTGTAACAAGATGGGTTAAATATTGTTAGATACTTATGTTAAATATTTCTATATATTATTAAATATCTTTATTTATGTAATGGGCTGATATTTTTACATTTTTTTTTCCGTATATACAGAAACTATGTGGTCTTCGTATACAAGGGCTTTATCCCTTTTTCTTTTATTTTAATAAATTTCTTTAGTTGGAAATCTCGCAGTTGAGGTTATATAAAAAAAATTGTGATGTCATTCTGACAAAAAAAAATTGTGGCACTTGTTTCTATGAATATGATTTTTCAAGTGCCATCGTGTTTATTACTCACCCCTCTTAACCTCTGGTTAAACAGATTTGTCATATCATGGTTTAAGCTGGTGTAGTAATGTCAAGCTCTCTCACTCTCAAAGGCTAACCAGGTTGTGGATACCTTAGCAAATATATATCATCTCTTTTGTGCAGGTTCCTACTGGAATCTTTGATCTTGCTCTAGATTTTACACTTTTCCCTTTCTTTGTGGATGTTTCTTCCTCAACCTTTCCTCATAGTTTTTAATAAAAAAAAATGTGAAAAAATGACTAGTGAAATAGATTTATTTTGGATAAAGAAAAGAAGCTCTCAAAAACTCATTTAGTCTTGTATTCAGACAGACTTTATATGGCTAGTCAAATGTCAACATACCATTGTCATGCACTTTACAAGATATCAATATGAATAGATGCACAAGTTAGTATGTTTAGGAAAATATTCATCTGAAAAATAATAAGACTAGTGCAACCAGTGTTCTATTTCGGGGGAATTTGTCTCACCTTCAATGCTTGAATCATTATTTCATTATTCATAGCAAGTCCCTTGAGTCATTCAGCCAACATTCTATTTTACATATATGAGACTGGTGAAGCCTACTAAAGAGGCTCAATCAAGAAGAACCTCTAGAACTATAATAGCATATAGAGCACATTACAAAGGAGGATGAATATGTTGTAGGCCTTTTACAATTTTGAAGAACAGCACACAGGGTTGCTTCTTTATCTTACAATCAACCCATTATACCCTCTCAGAAAACATCAATTTTCTAGTTGGCCAATAACCCTGTCACTCCTATATCTGCAAGTATGAACATATCAGAAGTGTGGACTTCTAAAGAAACTTTCAAGAAATCCATCGCATTGAGCTAAGACTACTCTTGATCAAGGCATATGCATCACTGTATATAGCCACAACATTTGCAAAGACTGCAAGGACTATCATAATGACAGATAGAATCTTGTCCCTTCTAGTTGCAATTTTGTACCGATCCCTGTAGTAAGAAAACAAACTTTTAATGATAATATTGAGTTAATTAATCAGTAGAAAGAGCAGAACCAATCAAATACACAAGACAACTTCATCCAGGATTTTTATATCCTTTTTAACCAACATGAATTTTGCCTCTCTTTACAGTGCCTTTATTTGAATGTGAAGCTTGTGCTTATCAGACATTAGGACGATTCATTCTAGAATTGCTTGCACATAAGGGAATTATGACCCTCAATATTGTTAAATTGTTACTCCTCATTTGGTAAAGTTTCAGCAATTTCACATAACTTATTAGCATAGACTATTAACTATATTGGCTTAGTGGTATTCCTTTACTGGAGAACAGAACTACCAACATTTTCTATTGTTTGATATGTTAGGTATTCTAACTACTAAAATCATGTTACTATTTGTCAGTTTAGCTCAATGCCGTCTTCCATGGCTATTTATTTCCTCTCCAGGTTAAAGAACAAAACCCTACAATCAAGTACAGTAATCCAATATGTATATTTATTTAGATCTTGTTTGAATAAACTTCTTCATCACACTCACAGGAAAAGAAAATAAGAAAGTAAAATATGATTTGAAAATCTCCCTTAAGCTAAAATGAAATTATTCACTACACTTTTATGTAAGTTCTCTCATCTAACTTCTTCAAAAGCTGAAGTGTATATGGGAAAAGCTCAATTTATTTTACCTTTTCATATTTGTTTCCTCACTGTGCTTATGGAAAAGTTTATCTAAACTGTACCTTACTTTCATTTTTCTCCTCCCTTCCATTGTGAGTACTTAATAGTTATCTAAAAACAGCATAAAATATAACATTTTGAAAACTACATGCACTACTGAACTGAAAAAATCTAGCACCAAACTCACTTAAGGATGATGGCAGCTGGAAATATGAATGCTAAACATGCTGCAGCTGTTGCTCCAGTGAACTGGAAAATATCCCAAATGCTGGGTATGAAATTTGCTCCCCAAAAGGAAAAAACAATAAGTCCCGTAGAAATTATTGCAAATCTGACGTTATCTAGAACCAAAGGCCTAGATGATGGAAATAGGAGCCCATCAAGGTTGATCCGCACTGCATAGAAGACAACTGGAAATACAAGCACAAGATGTGCAGCATAGGTAGCACGAACAGCATCATTAAGCACAGAACCAAAAGGAATCCCAAGATCAGTGTCAAAATTTGCAAGCACGTCAACAAGAGTTCCTTCACCAAATAGGAGGAACCCAAAGAAGCTTGTCAGTAAGTACACTGAAGCACATAGAGTAAGGGAAGCACGCACAACCCCTTGTATCTGTGACGAGTCCTCGAGTTCATTGTCTATGGGGTGTACTGCAAAAGAAGAGTACACACAATAAACATCAAGCTATATATCCATGAAGCAAACAGGTAAAATCAGCATAGCTAACTGCAGTCATGTTATGCTTCCATTCCCACATAACTGAAACTTTTGCAAGTGTCTAATAGCACTTGAGGAATCTGCTAGTAATTTCTACCACAACTTTAAGCTACCAAGCATATGATGCAAAAGGCATACTACCATTCATCATATTATTAACACCACAATGAAGAACATGATTAACCAGATGGAGAGATTCTAGGATCTATTTGGGTTGAGAAAACGTTTGCGGTTTCACACTTTGTTCCTGTTTTCTAAAGTTTATACAAGAAAAAGTGAAAACAAAAACAATAAAAAAAGTTCTGTTTTTGTATAAACTTTTAAAAAGAGGAAATCAAATGAGAACAAAAAAAATAGAAAATGTAATTTCTCAAACCAAAAAGGCTCTACTGTTCTAGTATTGTATGACGGTGGACAGTCAGAAACAAACCAAAATAACTTTAGCCAGGCAGAAATCAACATGCATTTATCAAACACTTTAAACTCATTGAAGTTTTCTTTTCAAATTAGTTGGACAAGAACTGGGGTGAGGCTTATGAAAGGAACTGTCAGAATGACCTAAGAAGTCAATATTTTTCACAAACTATTGACAAACTTATATCTACATATGTCTGCCTGTTTTTTTTTTTTTTTTTTTTTTTTTTTTTTTGGGGTAATGGGATAAAGGTGGAAGGGGGGAAGTATAGGGTGGGGGGGTAGGGAAGGGGGGAGGGGGGGGGAGGGGGGGGGGGGGGGGGGGGGTGGGTGAATTGTTTAAGAGGGGTTTTTGAAAACTTTTTCAGCTAGAACAAAATCCTTTGTATG
>Ga0123342_1002689_pt1 | contig 29253 bp, 16 predicted proteins | sample Turbeawhitnodule_FD_89960 | JGI IMG/M metagenome (GOLD analysis project Ga0123342, IMG submission 89960) | Root nodule microbial communities of legume samples collected from Mexico - Turtle bean Mexico white nodule | ecosystem: Host-associated > Plants > Roots > Nodule | place: Mexico: Nepantla... | reverse complement strand
TGTAATATGGGAGCTCAACACTTTCAAAATGTTTGCTCCAGAGGCACATACTGTTGAACAAGATGTTTTGATGTCTCCAAATTCAAGAGGAAAGCTTGAAGACCTTGTTGTTGGGTGTGTGTGTTGTCTAGTTGTTTAAAACTTGTTAATTCACTCCTTAAGATGATCCAAGTTCATTTGAATCTTTAACCTTTTGAAAATATGAGTTTTCTAAAATGTTGTTGAAATTTCAACATGTTGTTTGAAACAACAGGTTGTTTTACTTAGTAGTTTTAACATGTCGAAATTTCGAAACAACAAGTTGTTTTACCTTAGCAGTTTTTGAAAAAGGTTTTGAAAAGCTTGACTTTGCTGTCAAGCCAATTCAACCGATTGTTTCAACAAAACAATCGATTGTTTTCCTGAAAACCTTAACATAATTTTGTTAAGCGATTTTAATATGTTTTAAATGATCATAACTAACTTGGCTCCTTTATTAAATGTTTTTGACCACTTGGTGGGTCTATATAAATGTGGTTTTACGCTCCTAATTTTGAAGTAAGAGAAAGAGTTTATCAAAACAATTTTTCCAAGATTTGAAAGAGCTTTGGATCATTCTTAAGTGTGTAGAATAGGATTGGGTTGTAATTCTAAACTTTAAGCTTTGAAATACCAAGGTGTATTTTATTCCCTTCCTTGATTACTTTATTTATGTAGTTGTGTTGCCAATGAGTGTTGTGTGTTCTTGAGGTGTTCAAGATCAACATTCTTGGGGTGGTTTGCCAAAGGTAGTGTGTTTCTTGAGGGGTTCAAGGTCATTACTTTGGTGTGTGATGTTTGTAATATGGTTTTGATTGCATAGTGGATTACCCAGTGATTTCTGGGGACTAGATGTAGCTCTTGGTGTAAAAGTGAATCAGTATAAATCTGTTTGTGTGATTCTCTCTTTCCCTGATCTCACATATATCTGTTTTAAGTTGTTTTTATTAACGGTTGATAAAAACAACCGATTGTTTCGACAAAACAACCGATTGTTTTTCTGATATCATCTTAAAACAATTTTGGGTATTTGTTTCCTTGATTCTTTTCTCTGAAATTCGACATTGAATTTCATTATACCATCAAAGTTTGCGAAAATCTCTTATAAACAATTCACCCCCCTCCTTGTTTAAGGCCATATATTCTAACACATATTACACTAGCTGAGACTAGTAATCGGTGTAATATACACCCAATGCACGTATTAAGCCCCCATATAACACTGATTGACTCTAGTAACCGGTGTAATATGGGACTACATATAACACTGGTTACACAACTGTGTTATATGTAATTGACATTTTACACCGTCCACATTTATATCAATGAGAGAACTAGTGTAATATATCTTCTAAAAATGGTGTAATATGCCTTTTCTACACTAGTGTGGTGCTCATTGATTGTTACACCTAATTTATCTTATGATCAATCGTTTACGAAAATATTTTCTTAAGATTTTTAAAGGTAATTTTTTAAATTAATTCACCCCAATTGTGTTTTAATCATTCTTTGTTTTACAATATTAAAAATTATAATTAAATTATAATAGTTATTGAAATAAATAATCATTAAAAATAAGTAATTTTTATTAAGTTTTATAATATTATAATTAAAAAAATATTAAAATATAATTATTATTTATTATAAATATTTTTTATAAATAAAAAAATCAAGAAAATAAATTATATTAATAAAGATAAACGGGTAAAAAAATACATATAAAAAATGGTTATAAAACTATTACAAAGAGAATATATATCTAATCATTTATAAATTATAGAAATAAACATTTTATTTAGATATTTATGATCTAACAAAACTTAATGGTTGTCCACATCGAGTTTCAAAGATACACAATAAAATCCTAAAACCAATTAGTCACCTTAACATATAAACTTACTCTATCCTTTACCTCTTAATTCTGACTCATTGATTTGAGTATCATGTTTATCAGTTAGATAAACATTGACAAAACTGATATTAAATAAAATCAATTTTAATTAAAGTTAATTTTTAAGTAATGTGGTTTTTGTTTATTTTTTATTATAAAAATAAGTAACACAATTTAGTATAAAATTTTAATCTAACAAAAAAGTCACCTAAAATTATTGTAGCTGACTGAGTTTTGGATCCAAAATTAATTATTTCAACTTATAAATATGCAAATTTAGATAAATGCAATGCAATGTATACATGTGCACTTAACCCTAACATGAGGGAAGTCTTCTGCACCATCGATCTTAGAGAAGCATTCTCTCTCCCACGTTTTCAACAACAAATACTTAATACTTAAGTTATTTTTTTATATTTAAAGTACTGAAAACTATAGAACCTATTTCTGGTTGTAGGTAGATCCTTTTTCTCCATAACCTAAAAGTTCAAAACATTCTTTAGGTCATAAAAACTTATGTTTGGTGCATGAGTCCTTGATTCAATGATACTTGACAAAAACTTTATTTTCTTTTGTTTTGCTCTTTAATCTATGCATAAACTAGAATCAAACCCAAAAGTTCAAAACTATTTGTTCTATTGGAATATCATTATTGTCTCTACCAATATACATTTTGCTCCTTTTGTTTCTTTCCTTCCAATGAAAGAAAAGAGTGAAACCAAAATGGAACATTCTTTTGTTGCATGCTAAAAAGATGGTTCAACTATTCACCAAAAAGGAAAGTTTGTTCAACTTCATCAACATTAGCAAGGTTTGATATGAGTTGTTTTGGTGTCATAGCTTCCTAGTTCCAACCCTAACCCGTTGTTCTTGCACGCACCCTTCAAAACCTTAATCAAATCCACACACATGCTCCTCACGTGCTCCTCCCACCCTCTCTGCATAGCCAATAAAATCACTGCGACGCCGTTTCGTTTTGCCACGTCATCCCTAACCTTCACGTTACCGCTCAAACAGCACAAGCTCCACAGCACCATCACCGCGTCCTCCGCCGCGGCCTTCGCCGCCTTCGTCACTCTCTCCACCACCGCCGCTGCACATGAAGGCTCCGCCACCATCGCCGCCCTCCCCTCCGCGCACGTCGCCACCACCGCAAGCACTCTCAGACACCTCTCCGCCGTCTTCGCCGACGAACACTCTTGTAACAATTTCGAAACCAATTCGACAACACCGCAATTAACTAGCTCCACCTTCGCGGAGCGAGTCACCGAAACGACGCCAAGAAACAACAAAACGGCGTCGCGTAACTCCTCTCCACCGTCCTTCAAAAATCTCGCTAACAAAGACAACAGCCCTTGCGTTTCTACGATCGATTTCGAGGACTGAAAATCGCGCGCGAGAAACTCCAAAACCCTAACCGTTTCAATCTTCGATTTCGCAGATCCGTTTCGCAAAACGAAAAGCATCGAATCAAAGCATTGTTGGCGAGCGTCGAGAATTAGCCTTCGGATTTTCTCTGGATTTCCGTTTTGTCGGAGGACCGAGTCGAGAAGGTAAATCGCGTTTTCCGACACGTCGATCCGCGAACTGCATCCGGCCAGCGCGCGGACGATGGCGGCGTCGAAGCCGGGGAAGGAGGCGAGTTTCCGACGATTCTCGGCGGAGGTTGTGGCGAATTCGGCGATTTTGGAGAGGGTTCCGGCGAGGTCATCGTTGCCGGTTTGGATTGGGCGGAGGAGAGAGCGGAGGTTGTCGGCGGAGGATTCGGGCGAAGGAGGGTCCGCGGAGAGGAGCCAGAGGCGGATGAGGCGGTGAAGGGTGAGATTGGGGATGAAGTCTTTAGAGGGAAGAACCTGCATGGTGGCGGGACACGTATCGTTTCCTGAGTCAAGCCAACGCTGAATGCTGGCGCGATCGTACGTGACGCCGGTGCAGAGGCTTACGGGGGAGCGCATCACATCCATTGAAATTGGGCACCGAAAGAGACTCGGAACGGTGACGTATAGCTTCTCCCTTATCTTTGCCATTCTTTTCCTTTAATCGTTATGTTCTTGTTTTTTCTGTTATGCTTCTTTCTCTTGGTTTCTCACAGCACAACACAACACAGTGTAAGAAGAGAAAGGGGGTATTATAATACAGACACACTTGACACAGTGGTCCATTTAAGCGGGTGTGTGGTCTTTGGTCAAAGTTTTGTTTCTAATAACAGTGGGACTCTTAACTGGAAAATATGACAGAGTGGGAGGGGTGGTATTCAAGAGGAAAACGACATCTTTCATTGTTTGACCAATCCTCCAAATATTTTGAAATTTTTGAGGTCCAGTTTTCTACAGATGCTTCACCATATCATCTTAAACGGTCATTCATTTTCTTTTCTTCTATTTTCTTCAATGCTAACACAATATCGCATTATTATCATTATTTATTGAAATCAAGAAACGGGGTTTGAATAATGGTTACACTTCATAAATAGCTTTGAATTTAGAAATTAAAATATTAAGTGTTTAGAATATGGCATCCAAATTTGATGTGTTCATTAAGTACTTTTAAGGTGGGGTTGAATATAATTGAAACGATATTAATTAGCTTAGAAGGTAGCTCTACTGAAAATGATGTAAAGACCGAAAAATAATACTGCTAGCATCCAAATTATGAAGTTACATATATGTTACGCATAAGATAATAAGAGAAGAATATATGAAAAAGCAAATGGGGAAACTTTAGTGATCAAAGTCTCAGGGAGTGTTTTCTTAGAGTTCCTAAATGGATGTTGATATATTAATACTTTCAACAGTAAAAACTTAAACTTCACATCTTAATAAATTAATATTTTATTTATTTATTTTTAAATTTAAAAATATTATTATATTATTATAAACCGTGTCAATTGAACGTTTTCTACTCTTCAAAATCTTCAAAGTGTTAAGAAAACTTTTTTCTATATAACTCTAGGTATCTTAAGTCTCAACAAAATCTTTCCCTACCTTTTATAAGTAATGAAGATTATAATTTTTTTTTTCAAATTTCTGTAATGGAACGCTTTTCTTTCAGCTAATTACTTTCCTGTTTTGATGAGTTAAAAAATGCTTTATTTTTCCTTTGGGATAGTGAAGAGAGAAAGTAGAGTTAGATATACAAAAAGTAACTCTATTTCCTTTTCCATTATGTTATTCATGCATATAATCTTGTTGAGGGGAAATGAGCTAATACTTAATTTTGAATGTTTCTGAATGTTAGAGATAAAATATATTAACACGGGTAAAGAAGATTTGACTTAAGTTTTGTTATATTACATCACTGCCTTTTATTTGTGCTAACTTTCAAATTATTCTAATTGCTTCTCATAATAATATTAGTTGCTGAACATTTTGAAATAAATCAAGACCAGAACGTCTTGGATATTGAAGGCCAATAAACGATCAATTATAAAGATGATTAAAAGATTATGACTAGTTATGATCTTTGTTTACAAATATCTATATTTATATTTTGCAACAAAAGGATGTAACTTGTCTTTTAAATTGTTTCTATTTTCAAAAGAACGAGTAATGTATAGTTATGGGAGTTAATCCACGTAATTAAAAGGTGGAGAAGTGATTTTTTAAAATAGAAAATGATGATAACAGGATGGAAAAAGAGAGAAAGTCACACAATATTCATAAATATCACACAATGAATAGAAATAAGGAATATATACTTAAAAGATAAAATGAATGTTATTGTCTACCAAAGTTACCTATTCACATTTCATTCATCTACATTTTTTTCATTTTTATTTTTTAATCTTCTAATTAAATTATTTTTTATGTTATAAAATTATCAAGTACCGTAAAAACAGGTGTTTATTAAAATATTATCTCTAAGAATATTAGAGTAATTTCTAGAAATACAAAAAATTATTGGGTAGAGATCCTTACTGTAAATAGACCCTAAAATAGTAATCTGAAAGGAAGTTGAGTTGGTTGAATTGGTCAATATGATAAGAGAGAAGTTCATGGGAGTGATGGTTGTGCCAGAATATCTGCCTTAAAAAATGTGGTCAATGATATTAAAAACTCTGGGTTTTGTGGAATTTCATAAAGTTGTGTTGACGATCCTTGTTTTCTTCTTCCTAAAAAACTCGGTAGTAACAAGTGGTTGAAGTCACAAGCAAGTTTTCCATAAACAACATACCCAAAAACCTCAACAACTCTTGACTCCAGAACTTCACCTAATTTTGTTTGACAAATCAAAATCATTAGTCAGAAAATCATATTTAATTTAACTGTTGGATGATAACCTGAGCATATATTATTCCATCCACCCAAATTATATGTTGCTTTAATATTTATAATTTGAATCAAAATAAATTATATTTTCAGTTTACAAGGTCCCACTATTATTTTTTAAATATAAATAACCTTAATATTATTATTTGAGAAGAATATTCAGAGAATTATTAAAGTAAACATTATTATTTTTAATATATAAGTAAAAATCTTAAACTGAAAATAATTCGGAGAAACAGAGTATAACATAGCAATAATTTTGCATAATGTATAAAATACTAACTTCAAAGCCCTCCATATATATAGTAAGATCATTTAAATGAATAGGTTACATTCACTAGATCACTTGTACAGATAGTTAATTAAAACTAAATTTATATAGTGAATATTTCTCAATTATTTTCCATTAAAATTAAATTTATATAGTGAATGTCGTATTCTAACTTCTAGAAGGCTAAATTAGTTTGACCACATTTTAAGTTCACCAAAATATTTACATTCAAAATCTAATCATACATGCAGTATTACTTTTTTATTTTATGGAAGACACATGTTAGAAATGAATTAAATAAAAGTTTTAAAATCTAAATTTACTCTATAATTCAGCTCGAGCTTGCAAATAGTGGAAGCTAAATTATTGTACAAAGAAGTATTCACATCACGTGTTGAACAGTTTTCATTTTCTGTACCAAACTTCACCAAGAAATTACAATTTATATTTTAAAGAATTTCAGTAAAATGGTCTACCCATACAGTAGTTATAAATATTTATTGAAATTTATTATTATTATCATTGTTTTACTGTAAAATGTACATTTATATGCTTCTGTGTGACTATTATTTTGTTTAGTGTTGAGATCTCTCTGAAAATATATTTTTTTTAAACTCCCTTGAATTGCCTTGGAGATCTCTGAAAAACGGTTTCCATGTGCACGTAAACAAACACAATTGTCATGCTTTGTTAAGAAAAGAAAATAAATAAAAAATTTATGTTTTTGGAAGAAAAAAGTTAAAAGTTATTTTATGACGGTTTAGATTTTAAGTAAGCTAAGTAATGATGCTAAAGTACTTGATTAACTTCTCCTATAATCCAAATACATAAAATATATAATTAGCAATTTAAGTAAATTAATCTTCATTCTCGTTAAGTAAGAATATTAATGCTTCATTCAATTAAAAAAAATCTAATAAAAAAATTAAAAAAATTCTTATGTTTTACCTTAAAGACATCATTAGAAAACGATTTTGTCAATGATTAGTTCAAAGAAATTAAAGAGCAATTATTTTGGCAAAGATAAGGGTAAAAGATTTTTTATCTAGCCAACACAAGGGAAAATATTTTTGACTTTCTTATCCATGCACTTCATAATTCTTTAGCAATTAGATCTAAGAATAATAGGACTCACTTCGATAACATGACTCTTACTCAGCTCTAAACTTTATCTTGCATAATCCTTAGTACATGCAATTCTTTTTATTGTTACTCTGCCTACGTTCTTATGAATTTAAGTGTTATAATGTTTTCAAACGTATACCCACAACATCTATGTTGTGAAACCCATATTTGGTTTGTGCTTAAATATGAAAAATATTATTTTGATAACTTTTATACATTAATGTAATTTTAAAATTGTTCTATCTTTTTTACATGAAATTTATATTTCACCAAAAACTTATTCTTCTTTCATTTATAATTTCGTGTAAGATTGTTTAATATATCAATATTTTCGTTACATTAGTTTACAATTGTGATAATGTAATTTTAAAATTCTTCTATCTCTTCACATAAAATTCACATTTCACCAAAAAATTATTTATTTTTTAAGTTATAATTTAGTGTAGGTTGTTAACATATCAACATTATAACATTATGGTTACATTGTTTAAAAAGCGAGATTATATACAATTTTATATGATATTTAAATTTAAACAGTGAATATATTTTGATAGGAAACTAGTGAATATATTCTGATAGAAAAACAGTAAATATATATATGTTAGGTCAATAACAGAAAGTTAATTTTATAATTAAATTAATAAAAGATATTATTTTACAAGTAGAGAAAGAGAAAGAGAAAAAGAAGTCTAAAATGGAATAATGAAACTAATTCCATCAAGTTTCATTTGATTATTGCATTATATTATATATATTATTCCATTTCAATCTATTCTTTTCATTAACTCAAATTATACTTCAAGAAAATGAACATTAGGATGTTATTAAACATTTATAATATGTCAAACCACATTTATAGTGGAGAAAAGATTGATCTTGGTGATTATTGTCTGCAAACACTCCCACAGTCAAATCAATAAACTCTTTTATGAGAGTTTCAATATTGAAATGGAAAGAACATACATTGTAAAAGTGTTTGCATGGAATTTTTTTTAACAGAGAATTGAGGATGACATGGGAGATGACTAACCAAGATATCTTGTAAATTTTATAGTTACTTGTTGCCAATCTTTTTCATATGTGCTCATGTTTTCTTGTTAATAGTACACAATTTTTAACACACTTTTAGTTAGAGGTTAAAATTTACTAGAAATTATGCATGTTGAACCACATCAATGTCCATGTAAGTTCTAAATCCAACAAAATGTAACCTAGAGGTTTAAAAATATACAAGTCTAGCATTAATTGTTATGTTGTAGGTGAATCTTGAACATTAAAAAGATAACAAGTTAATCATAATGTTTTTACATTTATTTATGAAACATTGCTTTTATGACTGTCCCCGTTACATTCAGAGACAATTAAATGGTGGTCCAATGGGTCAGGCAAATAAATATGCTGTGGCCATTTAAAGTCAGATCATGAAGTAATGCACCTCTGGTTTAAAATTCTCCGTATGTCTCATTTAATGCCCTTCATAAATCAAATGTATAGGGCCTCAAAATTTTAAATCAATGTACATTGCTGCAGAACTTGATGGTGAAACAACATTTTACAGTAACTTCAATTCAATTTCATGGTTCTATTGAATGGGGTCCTAAAACTATAGTGCCAGCTTTCATTAGAAATCATATTGGTACATTAACAATCACGTTAGATAATATTTTATTCATGCTAGTAATCTTAATAACAAAATACTTTATTTTCTTAATTATGTCTTTAATGGATTTCCTTCAGTATATTATCATTAGTGTCAAAATTACTTTTATAACTAAAAAATTACTGGATAAAAATTAATTTTAGAAACAGAAAATAATTAGTTGTTATATTAACTAAATTAGATATTATGTTAGAGACTAAAGAAATTATGAGTATGTAAAGTAGTTTCTATTATTAATAAATAATTTTTAAATTGTTATCTAATTAATTATCATGGTTTTAGCTACTAATTTTAGAATGTAAATAGTTGGTAGCTAATTATATACCAATTTATAAACTATTTATTAATAATATAAATTACTTTAAATATCAATAACTTTTTTTTTTTTGTCTCTAAAATTAATTTTTATTTAATGATTTTCTTGCAGTGAGTGACATTATTACATAATAAAGAATCATTCTAAAATGAAATATGGTGACACTTTCATAATAATAAGGTATATATCTTCTATTGATTTCTTGTGTAAATGTTGTAATATTATACATATAACAACTTTTCTTATAGAAATAGATGAAGTATGTAGATACTACATCAATTGATGTTAAAAGCGTTGCAAAAAGTACATTACTTTTTGCGGGTATAAATTACACAAGTAACCATTGTATAAGGTATTTTAAGTGGACGTGAAAAAGTGTTTCTTCCTATTCTCTTATTTCTTTATTACATTAGAGAGAATCATTCTAAAATGAAACATGGTGACACTTTCGTAACAATGAAGGTATCTTCTACGTCAATTCCTTGTATAAATAATGTAATATTATACATATAACAATTGTTCTTATATAAATAGATGAAATATGTAGATACTACATAAGTTACTCATGTTAAAAGTGTTGTAAAAAGAATATTACTTTTTGTGGGTATAAATTACTCAAGTAACCAATGTATAAGGTGTTTTAAGTGAACACAAAAACATGTATCTTTTATTCTCTTATGTACCAAGTCACGTCACACTTGTGAAGATGAATCTTGCCACCCTTGTGAAGTGAAGCTAGAATGCCTTCCACACCTATCGTATCCTTATTGCTTTCTCACGCTGATAAAGTTGAAGTTGTTGTGTCTATCTCCTTCCTTATTGTCTCACTTTATTAAAGTGTTAACAACGAAGAAGATTATTAGAGTAAATGAAAAATAAAATTTGATAGAATACGAGTGAGACAAGAATGAAAAATAAAATGTTTTTTGCATATTATCAAAAGAGAATGTTTCACCGTCACAACAAAAATTATATATACAAACCAACCCATTTTGTAGAGTTACAAAAAAATACTTATATTTACTCAACATATGGTGCGTTGGTAAACGAAAAGAATAAATTATACACTTTCTCATAGATTATAAAAAATAATTTATTTAATTTAAATGAGCAATTATAATGATACAAAAACTCATAAGACAATAAGAAACCTTTTGAATTCTAACACTCCTCCCTGATATGCTTTTTCATTACTCCCAAGTCCAAGTCCTGATTTTAGCAATTCAAACTTTAATTTTGGGAATGTCTTTGTCCTTCTATTTACTGTTTGATATTTATAACTACAATGATATTCCAAATCGTAATCATCATTGCGATCACCATGATTGTCTTCATCGTTGTTATCCATATCATCTTCTTTGTCATCGTTGTCATGTTTCTTAGTTGTCCTCTTCATATTATTATTGACATTCTTGTTCAAAAGCTTGTGTGAGCTTATGAAGTTCAAAACTCTAGTTTCATTTTTCATTCTTCCTCAAATGTGATCAAATTGTCAAAGTGTGTCTCTTTGAGTTAATGCTCCTCCAAACCATTTAGCTTTCATTTCCTTATCCTTTGATCTTCTTGTAAATGATTTTAGCATTGAGTTATTCGTTTTACTTATTTAGATCTTCAGAAGATTCAACATAATTTTATAATCATTTTGTTACTTCACAACAACAAATTGAAGAACTAATTTTCATGACATTCTTTTGCAATGCCTCAATAAAGTTCTTTTGCTGCAAATCATTAAAGACCTTATTCTCCTTTTCAATTGACATTCTTTCATCTGGACGACCATTAACTCACTTAAATGGATCAAATATTTTACACATCATTTTTTCAAAAACTAGAGAATAGTTTCTCTCTCTCATATTTCTCACACTCTATAGACTTTGACTCAATTTATGTACAATTTAAACATAAAAAATATATTTTGTGCTTGAGGGAGTCTCAATAAATATAACACCTTTACCTTTCACTACAATGTATTATCTAACTCTTTGAAGATGTTGGCATTATGAGTCATGTGATTTGTGAGCCATTGTCTATCAGTCGAGCTTATTTGCTCTTACTTGTTGAGTAGAACCTTGCAACAATGAGTTGTTCCTCTATTTGGTGGTGTAGGACAATCTAAGAAGTTTGGCCTTACTAGTTTTGTCTATTTTTATAGATTTTCTCCATTTGTCCAAATTGGTTAGAAATTTATATGTGGTGTTTAATTTGAACGAACAAAAGTTTTCAATATGGTTTTTCTTTATGCAGTAGAAGTAAGGTGGAAGTTTCTTCCAAGTTTTACCCTTGTTGCTTTGTTCCTCAAACTTGTTATCATTTTTATCACCAATAATTCTTTTTTTTATTGTTGGACTTTACCTTTTCTCTACATTATTAGAGCACCTTCTATACTTTCCTTCATTTTGAGAGATCGTCTATTCTTAGTGGCTTGTGAAACATTCACTAGTTTTATCACTATTATCATGAAGAAATACTTGTTCTCTTCTAGATAAGAGATTTTTTATTCAAACTTTCCAATAATATAGACTAAGATTTTTTCCACCACTTGTAGATCACCTATTTCTTCACCAAACAACCTTACTTGTGTGACCACCTTTACAAGTCAATCAATGAACTATTTGACAAATTTAGCATCCTTCATTTGATAACTTCAAACTTTTTTCTTAGATTTAGAACTTGTATCTTCTGCATTCTATCAATATCTTGAAACTCATCCTTCAAGTAGTCTCAAGTTTCTTTCTAGTTTCCAAAATAACGATCTTGATGAAAATATCATCATGTAAAAATTTTTGTATGATGGAAAGTGTTTTTCCTTTATTTTCCATTTCTTCATTGTGGATTTTGAATTGTTTATTCTTAAGTTTTATGGTAATGAAGTTCGAATGATATCATTTTCCATTATATCCCACAATCTTTGAGCTATCAAGTAAGCCCTCATCTTTGCAACTGAACTTTTTGGTCATATGTTAATATAAAACTGTTAGTTAAATATATATGTTGATTTATATTAAGTTTTTAGAATAGAATATGTGTGAATATACACAGATTTGTTAGTTAAATAAATATACAAATAAATCTCTTAGTTGAATATATGAAGTTGTTAAATAAGTGGAGGGCACTCGGAAATAAAGGTGCACGAGATTCTCTTCTGTTGTTAGCACCGTGAGTGAAGGTGTCCGTGGACAAAATATTTTCTTGTTGATAGCACCCAAAAGTGAAAGGTGTGCGTGAGCAAATGGTTTTCTTTTATTATTTTTATGCTTTCAGTAGAGATTACATTCTCACGAGTGAAAGTTGTTAGATGAATAACTATAAAAGGGACTTGAGACCCATGGTAAAGGTATGTTGTTTCTACGTACTAGAGACCGTAATTGATTATTATTTTGTATACTCTCACTGACTTGATCGTTGAAGTGTGGTCAACAGGTAGAGCATCCTCTATCTCAAACAGAGCGTTGTTCCAGTGCACAAAGAGGAGACAAACTAGAAGCGTAGCTTGCCCATCCAATCAACCTGAGGTCAACCGTCGAGAACAACAACTAATGCAGCTTTCTTACTTGCTTGATACTGAGTTTTTGGTCCTTGTAACACTTTGCTCACGAAGTAAATCAGCTTTTGGATCTTCTCCTGATCTTGCAAAATGACCGAGCTAATAGCTCAATCTGTTACTGAGAAATATAGTCGAATGGGAACTCTTGGAAAGCCCTCATGGCCTCCATGATTTGTTGCAAGGCGAGGGCCTCACTTCCTTCAGATCCCAACGGTACTTGCCTCGTGTCTCTCATTATGAAGAATGCTCAATTTTGAATATGGGCGGGATCAAGTTTTATCGAGCCCCGCGGTGGGCGCTAAATGTTCTCTTTGGTTGACCTCGGTTGGATTGAATGGGTGAGCTCCACTTCTGACCTGTCTCCAATTGGTAATTCGAGATACTGCTCTACTGGGACAAATGAGGCTTTATCTGTTGATCACACTCCGACGATCAAGTCAGTGAGAGCACTCAAACTAAAAATTGTTTCAGTCTAGAGTATTCAGAAAAACGTACCTTTACTTGGGGTCTGATACCTCTTTTATAGACATTCCTTCAACAATTTTCATCAATGAGAATATAATCTCAACATCCAGAATATAATCTTCAACCACAATAATATCATTCAACAATAATTTGTTTTACCGTGTACCTGTTACTTTCGGGTACTAACATTCTTAATCGCTTTTACTTGCATTTAATAATATACTATAACTAATTCAATTATTCTTGCATTTAATTAATTACCTTTTCCACGTAAACTTACTAACAAAATTGGGTTGATCTTGTAACGAAATTTTGGGCCCACTCCCAACCCAAGGCCGAGCTAGGCATAACTCATACAACCGAACTGACCATACCTAAACGCTTGGATCGAGGTCCCGAATATTCCTTATCAGTACAATAATAGATGAATTTTTTTATTTATAACTAATATTTTATTATGATTGAAAAGATAAATTATTATAAAAAGACGACCCTCTGTAAAATATTTTATAAAGTTGTTTATCAAATTCCTTTTATAATATCAAATTTATGGATAAGTCTTCCTAACTTAAGGTGAAGATAAGCTTAATTGTTAGTTAACCTAATCCTAAAATCTTTCCATATAACATTTTAATACATCAATAATTATAAATAGGTTAATCCTAAAATCTTTCCATATAATATTTTAATACATCAAGAATTATAAATAACTTTTTTTTGAGTTATTTAGATCCATTTAAAGGACGTATGCCATGTTATAAATGATTTTTCATATATAAAATTATTAAACTCGAAATTAGATCGATAAGATAAAATTATGTGAATGATATAGTTGAAAACATATGGTAAGTTATGTAACATCCAAAAATACATTTATCTATTATAATACAAGTTCTGCATATTTCTATAAAAGCTTAGAGTTTTTCAAAACATTCCTAATACATGATTAAGACTTATAGAAATACACATATTTACAATATAAGGTTAAAAACTACATCTTAAAGCCCTCCAGACTCTCTAACACCTGTATGATCATATGTTCGTGTGCGTAGTACAATCATCATAATTCACAACTCAACAAGAAAATAAGGGTAAGCTAATGAAAAGAAATTTCATAACATTTTTAATTCGTGCAAAAAGAACCAATAAAACTAATCATTTCTTTAAATGTTCTCATATAAAATTTTAATACCAATTCTATCATTCATATATACCACACATGGATCTATTTTCAATCATAATCATTGGATTTCATTTCAATCCATAACATTTTGATTTCATTACAATCACACTAACTACACATGAATCCATCGTCTTCCGGAATATTCATTAAGTATGCCCCTACTAGAGACTAACATCTATCCATACATCAAGGATCAAGATAAGTTCAAACATCCAATATCGAGTGTCTACAACAGGATTCGATGTATATGAACTCTCTCATAAGCTTCTCACCACCTGATATCTTAGTCTATATGACTTAAATCATCAGTGAAGCTAGAGGATCTCTGTTAAACATAAGCTTTTCATACTTAATGTACCATCAAACAACAACTCATACATTATCCCAAATGTATGACATCAATTTCATACAATTTTCATCATTCATATATAATACATATCATTCAATCACATAACATTTAAAAATTCATAACATTCAAGAACCTTTCTGTTCTCGCCGGTTGACCTTCAATTGGACTGAATAGAGAGCTCCGCTTCTAGCCTATCTCCTTTTGGTGCACTGGAACAACGCTCTGCTGGGACAGAGGGGGCTCTACTTGTTGATCATACTCCGACGATGAAGTCAGTAAGAGCATACAAAATAGTAAACAGTTTTAGTCTCAAGTATTCAGAAACAACGTACCTTTTCCGAGGGTCTGAAGCCCCTTTTATAGTTATCCCTTTAACAACTTTTACTCACGAGAATATAATCTCAACTAAAAGCATATATAACAGAAAAATATTCTCCCTACAGACACCTTTACTCACAGTGCTAACAACAAAAGAGAATCTCATGCACCTTTATTCCCAGGTGCTTGCTACTTAGTTAAAAACTTTATTAACATATATATTCAATTAACAACTTATATATTCATTAATGTATATTCAACTAACAACTTTATATTCACATATATATTTAACTGTCAGCTTTATATTCACGCATATATTTAACTAACGTATGTATTATAATAACATATGACCAAACTTAATAACTTAATATTTTCCGTTCTTTAATTATTCTTTCGAATTTACCATTAAAACTGGGACAAGCCCATGACCCGTCTTTTGGGCCAAAAGTCGAGTCGACCATACCCAAATGCTTCAACCGAGGTCCCGAGCACTCCTGTCCAGTACACATTCCAAAGCAATATTTAACTTCCAAACTATCAAAATCTAATATTTATACATGTTTACAAACATAAAATCAAACAATATATCAAATAACATCCCTACAAGAGAAATTGAAACTTGGGACCATGTCCCCTCCACATTCAGATTTTCTAGCTTAGGGTATTATTGAAAATTAAAATTAGCTTCCCTTACTTGAAGTTCCTTATTCTGATTGGAATTCTAAATCGGGGAATCACTCCAAAATTTAGGAACCTAGAGCAAATTATCCACACATTACCAAATTTTAGTATGATCTTAATCAAGTTGAGAGAAACACTTTTCTCAACTAACCCCACTAAGATTGATAATCATAGAAAGAAACAGATGATAAGAGATCTTTAGAGTAAAAATGAATTTTCTCTATTTGAATATTTGATCGGATAAAAATGTACCCTGACTTCTCACCTACAACGTGGTGGGATTAGATTTTGGAATAAATAAGATATGAGAGAGGAATTGAATAGAGAAGGAAGAGGGATAGAGAAAGGAGAGGGAAATCATATGGGATTTTGTTACCTTTTTTTGTTTGTTTACGTGAGTTACAAGTTACAAGTGATTTTTTTTTTCTTTCTCTTCATCTCTTTCTCATCACCTTATTTATCACACGTTTTTAAACATTCAACCTTTTCTACTTTTGTTAAATCGCATGAAATAATTCCCGAGCCAATTGATAGCGTATTCAAGAATATTATATATCTCTTTTGTTCGAACTGTAGAACGAGTTTAGAATTAAATCAATCCCAAAACTATGAGTTGATAAAAAAAACTAAAAAATTGATAAAAATAAATAAAGATTTATAACGAGTCAATAAAAAATATCTATGTTTTTTCTATAATTTATTTACAATAATAAAGTTCTTAATATAATGTTATTTTGTTTTTTTTCTTATAAAATAAAAAAATCTAAAGTATTTATCATTTTCCTTTTTTTTATTGTAGATATCATCTTGTTATTGTGAAAGAATGTTATTTTCACTTGTTGAATGTTATCAATTTTACGATATATTTAATTTGATTATGTAGTTTATATATTATTTATAATTTTACATCCCATATCAAATTATGATAACCATAATCTTTCAGCAGGTGATTAGTGTCTCCCACAGTTAATGATTGGTTCAAGAAAGAAATGTGAAGAGAGAAAAAAAAAATGAATGAAAGAAAAGTTAGATAATTTAAAAATTGCCTACCTGTGTAAACTGTGAAAAGAAAAAGAGAGAAATATGCATAAATGACATAAATATCTCTTTTGAAAAAAAAATAAAAATAAAAATATTTTTTTTGTCTTTGTACTACTTAAACCTTTCTTTTTTCTCTCTAATGTTAGATTGGTGAAAATATTGTTTAAGAAATATATTGAAGGAGAAATTTATTAAATTGGTGTAATTTTTTTAAAATTTATAACAAAGGTTATTTTTTTTATATAAATAAACAAATCATATTTAAAAGTATGATTTCAAAATGAAGAAATCTCGTTTCCAAATACAATTGATCACTGAAATGTACTCTCAACTACGTTTTTTCTATAATTTTTTATGGAAGTCATGCTCATATATGTGACTTTAATATTTATTAATTTGTTTTGTTAAATTTATGATTTTTTAATTTTTTGAAGTTGTGCTTAGCTTTTCTATTTTGTTTTCATTTTTTTTATGGAAGTCATGCTCATATATGTGACTTTAATTTTTATTAATTTCTTTTGTCAAATGCATACTTTTTTTAATTTATTTCAATTTTGTTTGGAAGTTGTGCAAAATATGCACGACTTTACTTTTTAAGTATTTTTCTTAATTTTTTTGTTAACATTTTTTTGGATTACATTTTTTATTTTTTATTCAAAAATGGGAAACGAGTTTTTCAATGGTTTTTTTTATTGATATAGAATCGTGCTATGAAGCACATTCTAGATTTTGTTTTTTAGTAGTTCTTTTTTAAATTGATTTTATTCAATGACTATATTGTTTTTAAGATAAATATTTTATTAACTTTTTGAAAAAATAAATTAAAATAAATATATTAATTTTAAATTTAATTGGTATTTTTATTTAATATAATTTATGAAATTAAAAATAATAAGATTTAACAAAATAAATGGTTTTTTTTAATAAATTAAAAATAAAATTTAATAAATTAAGAAGTGATTTGGTTGAATGCATGATTTCTAGTTTGAAGAGATTATGTTTTTTTATTAATATCAATCTATGTCCTTTTTAAATTAATCCATGAAATTGTGATTAATGAGACGTGAAGATGAAGTGCTTGTTGTGAGCACGATATCAATATCCTATAAAAAAACAACAAACATGAATTATTGTGGAGAGTTTGAAACTTAAATAGTATGTGGATATGTTATTGTTGTTTGTGTTTCTCTTCTCATTTATAATTAGTGATATTTGTTGACTTAATTTAAAGTTTACACAATATTATAAATTTTACTTTCATCCAATTCAAGTCATGTTAACAAAATGTTTAGACAATAAAGAAAATCTTATTTTCGAAATAAAGGTTAGGAGGAATTGTCTATTGAGACAATGAACGACTTTTGTTTACAACTTTTTTATTTATTTAAATTATTCATTTTTTAATGTTTTTATTCAAATTGGTTGTTAATTTGTTATTTTATATTTTCTAAATTATATTAAATTAAAATTATTAATTTAATCAATAAATTATATTAGCATAAAACAAATTAAATACAAATACTAATTTAAAATTAAAATTAATATATTTATTTTAATTTTTTTCAATAAATGAAGCATTTACGTGGAGACTAAATAAAAAACGTTTATAAAAGATATAAAAAAAATTGAAAAAAATTTCTAAAACGTGCTTAAAAAAATTCAAAAATGAAGAAATCATTTCCCACCACATTATTTTGAGTAAAAGAACTGTAATCCAACCAATTCGTGCCAATGAAAACAACTTTAACAAAAAAAGAAATTAACAAAAACTAAAGTCATGCATTTAATCACATCTTCCACGTAATAATTAAAAATAAATAAATAATTTATTCTCTTTTTGGCCGATAAAAAAAATTATAAAAAAATTTGTTTCATTGATCCATGCTTGAGTCTTAATAAGATCAAAGTCGTATTTAGAATTACAATATTTTTATTTTAAAATTATTCCTTAAATTTTTTATTAAATCATGCATTAATTCCTTAAGGTTTTATAGTTTGCTTAGTTGAATTTTTACTAAGTAAACTTTTAAAGATTCACCTAAAAATAATGCAAAGACTGCTTGAAAAACGTCATGAAATGCGTTTAGGCTAACAATATTACGAAATTCATATATTGTTATGTTATTTCTTGAGTTTTTTTGTTAAATTTAAAAAGTCACAAACTACATCTCATAGAAAGACACACTTAATGCTCCTAATAAGCAATTTTTTGATAAAGTAATATTACATAAACAATGATATATTATAAAAATAACTTTACACAGGCGCGGGTGAAGGAAAAAACGAAACTTGTTAAAAGTGTTGAAAACAAGTTTGAAAGTGGATGAATAAATGCATGAAATAAATAAAGGGTTGAATTAAAAATTTGAGAGATGCCCTTTCGATTTATTGCAGTGTCTGGTGCCATGAATTTTCAGGCGAGTACTATGCTATTATTGAAGTCAATTTAATTTGGTTTACTGTAGAGGTAATGAATTTTGACTGCAAAACCTTCAGTTCTGCATGATCACACATGAGATCCAGAACCCGTATCACTGACCAGTATGACGAAGATGGCAGAATCATTAGTTACCAAATTTTGAATGAGTCGTTGATCGTAATGTTAGTTTCAGACGAAATATGAATGTAAGAAAATATTTAAAAAGTTAGATTTAATTAAGTTTAAAAATTTAGATATTTTTAATTGACTGTTCATTAAAAGAATTTATTCAATTAAGTATTAAAGTATTTTTTTTTTATTTTTTTCTTCGTAATTTGATTTTTAGTTATTATTTTTTTTCTAACTAATCGATCAATTTATTTCATCTTCAATCTTAAATCTTCTTTAATTGATCTGTAAATTCGTTCGTTTCTAAAACGAGTTTGACTAGTGAATTAGAGAGATTGAAAATAGAAAATACAAAATTAATTGACGAATTAAAAATATAAAATAAAAATAATGATCACATTATCCAACTAACACCAAAATAAAATAAAATGAAAGAATACTTAGAAAAAAGTAAAAATAATATTGAAGACTAAATATAACAATGTTTTTAATAGGAAGTCAGTTAAAACTACTCAAAATTTATAAATACTAAAAACTTAATTAAATTAAATAAAAAAATATTAGAAAATTTATACAAATTAATTTATCATTAAATTACATTTAACTTAGAAAGAAACTCATTTTTTTTAAATTTGTCTATCTGAATAATTTTTATGAAAAAGTTTGCCTAAATGTACCCTTAAGCGTTGTAGTTTTCATACATATGCATATCATATATGTGTGATTTTAGCCATATGGCATGATTAAGGGACTAAAATCACAAGTTGTGATACCTAGACAGTTTAGTAGACACAAGAAGCTAAATCACACATTTGTAATCGCCATGATTGAAATGTGAGAAACTAAAATTGTACAATTGTTATACATGGATAACCAATATTTAACCAAAAGATTCTGACAAATAACAAGTCAGACTCGGAACTTTAATATTTTAAGATTATATACACTATATCTAGATCGAATGGCCGAAAGGTTGAAAGACCAATAATAAAACTAAAAACTAAATAAAAATGAATACATAATTAAATGGTGAAATAGTATAGCAAAACTCATTAAATAGGTCTAAATACGTGTAGTATGTTTAGTAAATATAAGGTATAAATAGAAAAAACCCAATTGGGTCTTAAGTCCAATAAATGAGTACTATAAATAGGTGATCAACCCAAGAGGTAAGTAGAGTGATTTTTGTTTGATAATTAACTAAAATCGATTAAGACTTTATCATCGGAGGTTCTTATAGGTACACACACCTACTCGAGAGCTGATATCAAAACCAAAGACCGAGAGTTCCAGTTGATATAGACTGACGAGTGAGGGTCAACAACTTATATCCAAGCCCAAGCCCACAACAGTGAATAGTGTAGCCAAAAGCCCAAACCTGAGATAGACGACCGAGTAGCCGACATTTCTGGAGGAGAAGAAGTTGTTTATTTCTAGGCCGCGTAAGAACATTTTGGTACCCACCGTGGGGAACAAGAAGAAAGTTAACCAAAAAAGTGAGGAAAAATGATTAGAAGAGGAGAGCAATCAGGGGAGTAAGAAGATAATCACAATGCCATGTCGATGGCTATGTTAATGTAATTACAAAAAGAGTTTGAAACACTAAAGAAGAGTAATGAAGAAGAGTTAAGTATGCTAAGAGCAAAGAACGCGTACATGAGGCGAAAGTTAAATGAAGAAACAGTCTTAAACACATCGTTTGAAACAGTCCAACCAAGAGCATGCATCCACCAAAATACATACAATGAAGAAAGTTTTGAAGCTACAAGGAGGAGATTACTAAAGACCATCGACACGTTTGCCAAAACGTCTATAAGGAGGCATCCTTTCTCTGAGGTCATTATAGAAATCTCATTACCTGAAAATTGAAAGAATTTAACCATAGATAAATATGATGGAAGTATGGATCCTGATAAACATATAATAGTCTACACAACACAAATAAGTTTGTATACATGGAATGATGTCATTTTGTGCTGAGTGTTTCCAACAACTTTGAAAGGAGCAACTTTGAGTTGGTTTACTAGGTTACCCCCATTATCTTTAGATTGTTTTGACAATCTAGTTTAAAAGTTTGGAGATCAGTTTGCTATGAGCTGACCACATCATTTGACATCGATTGCTTTGGTAAATATGTGGCAGGAAAAGGGAGAATCGTTCAGGATATTTATAGAGTGCTTTGGGAAGGTGGCTCTAAGTATTCTTAATCATAGTCCGGAGGTTACTATGCATCATATGATTACGGTGTTGAGGTTGGGACCATTTGCCAATAGCCTTGGTAAAAACCAACAATAAATCTTGATGAGCTGGGGCAACGTGCAACAAAGTTATGCAAATGGAGGAGTTGAGGGAGTTTCGAAATCAAGTGAGGGTGGAAGGAGGAATTGAGAAGAAGCTGAATGAGAAGGAAGGAGGACATCAATATAGAAGGGCAAGAGAGGAACCTCGTGGCCGAAAATTTCAATAGTATACACCGTTGAGCACTATTCTCGCCGGTTGACTTTGGTCGGTCTCTAAGATGAGCTCCGCTTTGACTTATCTCCACGCGATGCTCCGAGATGCTGATCTTTGACACAAAGGGGGCTCTACCTGTTGATCACACTCTGACGATCAAGTTAGTGAGAGCATTCAAACTATAAATCTGTCTCAGTATAAGGTTCAGAAAAACTTACCTTTACTCAGGGTCTTAAACCCTGTTTATAAACATTCCTTCAACGATTTTCATCAACCATAATATTGTTTCAACAACAAGAACATAATCTCAAAAAAAAGAATATAATTTCAACAGTAAAACATTATGTTCACATGCACCTTTATTTTCGGGTGCTATGCCACATAATTCCTAACAACTTTTATTTGTATTTAAAAGATAAATACACTTTAACTAATTCAACTATTCCTTTTGTTATTTTTTTTTTAATTATCTTTTTCGTATAGACTACCAAACATCTGGGTCGACCTCGTAACGTGCCATTGGGCCCATACCTGCCCCAGGCCGAGCTGGACATAACTTTATCTAACCGAGCTTACTACACTTAAGTGCTTGGGCCGAGGGCTTGAGCACATCCGACCAGTACAAGCACCAACAAAGCACGAATAGTACAAGAAGCAATGGCAATAGAGATAATTCCGCCACCAAGGAAAGCGAGAATGCAAAAAAAAAAACGAGATGATCATAGAAAACACTGTTAATACCATAAAAATCATTGTCATCATATGAAAGAGTGTGTGGATTTGAAATATCAAATTGATGAGCTGAGTCAAGTGGGGAAGTTAAGAAGCTTTGTGAGAGATGGAGGAATAAGGAATAGACAAAGTCCATAAACGAGAGATAGGGGATATGTCGGTAGGAGAGAAGAACGATTTGAAAGGAGAGAAGACAGAAGGGTTGAAAGGAGGGACGAAAGAAGAGAAGGAAGAGCGGAGAGGTGAGACGAAAGAAGTTATCATAGCCTTTAGCAAAGGAGAAGCTGTGAGCGAAGCTTAGGAAGACTGTTAGGGGTTTTATCAATAGCATTTCTGGAGGCTTTGTTGGAGGAGGAGTATCTTCATCTACAAGAAAAAGACATTTGAGAAATACCAGGACGGTAAATCATGTTTTTGAAAAGAGACGTCTGCCGCCAATGTTGTTTACTGATGAGGATTTCCAAGAAATTGATTCTGAACAAGATGATCCGATGGTGATAACGGTGGAGATAGCAGAGTATGCCATAATGAAAACTCTTGTAGATCAAGGAAGTTTTGTTGATATTTTTTCTTGGGAAATTTTTTGCAAGCTGCATCTGAAAGAAGAAGATATGATACCATATCGAGAACAAATAATCAGGTTCTCGGGTGAAAGAGTTGATACAAAAGGGTATATTGATTTGCAAACAATGTTTGGAAGAGGAAGTGTAACAAAAACGATCAAGATCAGGTATTTGGTGGTGGATGCATGCACTTCATATAATGCTTTGTTGGGAAGGTCTTCGTTGAATAATCTAGGAGTCATAATGTCGACACTACACTTGGCTATGAAATTTCCAACTGAAAGAGGGGACATAACAACTATATATGTTGTGATTCTATCTCCTTAGTCTCCTCGGGATTAGTTCTATAAGCCGGTCTATTTGGTAGGCTAGATCCCGAAACTAAATCTATTTGATGTTCTATACCTCTAAAAGGTGGAAGTCTAATGGGGCCTTCCTTAGGGAATACATCACCAAATTCTTTTAAAAGCTTTTTCACTTGAGGAGGTAGCTCACAAATTTCAGAAAATGTGGCAGTGCATGCAAGTGTTCCTTTACAAAGAAGGAGGTATGAAGGTTGTTCAGATAGAAGTATATTTTCAATTTTATTTTCAAACTTTTCTTCTTTCTGAATGACGTTGTGGGAAGACACACTCTTCTCCCACGCCTCAGGTTTTTCCCTAAGGGCTTTTTCTTGAATTTTTTTTTCTTTTTCTCATTTTCTCTCTTTTATTTCATTTGTACTTGGTCCTTTACCACTTGTGAGGGTGTTAAAGGATAGAGTATAAACTTCTTTTCCCTATGAGTGAAAGTAATCTCATTGGTAAGACCATTATGCATAATTTTCTTATCAAATTGCCATGGTCTTCCTAATAAGATATGACAAGCTTCCATGGGAACTACATCACATAAAATTTCATCTTCATAGTTTTCCATAGAAAGTTTGACTTTCACTCGCTTGTCTACAGTTAATTCCCAATCTTCATTTATCCATTGAAGTTTGTAAGGTTTAGGATGAGGTATTAATTGTAGATTAAGCTTCTCAACCATCTTAGTGCTACAACAATTGCAGCAAGAACCACTATCCACAATGAGAGAACACACATTTTCTAAAACTTTGCATCTTGTATGAAAAATGTTATCTCTTTGTGTTTCATGGTCAAGACTAGGGTGATTGTTGAGGGTTTTTCTATTCATCATTAATTCTCCCTCACAAGGATATGACCTCTCACTATCTTCTTTCTCTTCTCCCTCACTAGACTCATCTTCTTGGCTACTATACTCATCCCTCCCTCTTAAGATCATAGTTCTCTTATTTGGACATTGGGATGCTATATGACCTCTACTAAGACACTTAAAAAGATTGGATGTCTCTACTGCAGGGTTGTGAGTTGGACACATCTTTTCCTACACTTTTGGGAGTTTCTTTAGGTTTTTCTTTTGAAATACTATCCTCCCTTTCTCTTATATTCTCTCTCTTGGGATAAGAGTTAGAGTAAGAACTCTCCTTGCAACTTGATCCTTTTCTTAAATTATGTGCTCAACTTTTATGAAAAGTTGGACCAAGTCATTCAAGTCCACATAGGGAAAGAGTTCTACTTTATCTCTAATCTCAAGATTGAGACCCCTTAGAAACCTAACTATGGTGGTGGTTTCTTCCTCCCTAATTGAGGCTCTCATCATGTATAGCTCCATTTTCTACCTATATTCCTCTACACTCATGTTCTTTTGTTGGAGTCTTTGGTGCTTGTCCATTAACTCCGTATTGTAGTAGGAGGGAATATGGCGGCGCCTCAAGGCTCCCTTAAGATCACTCCAATACTCAATGGGAGGGTCCTTATGAAGGCGTCTCTCTCTCAAGGACAGTCCACCAATACATAGCATTTCCTTGAAAACTTAAGGTGGCTAGGGGTACTTTTCTCTCCTTAATCACATGGTGGCAAGCAACAAGTTGTTCTACCTTTATCTCCCAATCTAGATATGTTTCAATATTTTCTTTTCCATAGAAATGAGGTAAATCTACCTTAGTCTCCTTTGGGTTTTCTATTTTAGTTCTCCTAGGTTGAGGTTGATAGTATTCATTCATTCTAAGACTCTCCTCAACATATGAGTCACTCAACCTAGAACTAGTTGCATGTGAAAATCTTTTTGTTTTTCTTATGTATTCATCCTTTTTTTTAACAGTTTTCAACTCCTCTTCTAAAATAGAAAGATGAGCATCCCTTTCTTTTTTATCTTCTATGATTTGGGCCTCATGTTGCAGTTGTCTATGTGATAGTGATTAAAAGTCTTTGGCTAATTGTTTTAAAAGAGATTTTATAGACTTTCTATCACTTTCACTTGGACTAGAAGAATGAGAAGACATGTTGAAAGTTATGTGTTAGAAGCAATTTACCAAAATAAAGATAGGTGGACTACCGTAGGTAGATTCCCAGGAAAGGGAGGTGGATCACTTGGATCACTTAAGTACCAAGCCTTTCCTAACCAGATTCTATTCCACAATACTTTCACTAACCCTTCTCTAAGTAATTCACTTAAAGCACAATCAAAGATGAAAACAAAGTTTTATGGAAGAAAACAATGCAAAGGAATAAAACACACAATTGAAAATTGCTAACTAGAAAGATTTAAAACTAGGCGTTTCCTAAGGTGAGGCTTCTTGGCACTTAGAACCTTAAAGACACACTCATCGTCTAAGATGAAATTAATCCACTAATTAATCAAGGTTTTGCAAAATACAACTGAAAGAAATACAAAGGAAATTAGATCAACAAATTTTGAGGCACAAGATTTGAAAGAGTATTCAATAAAATTGGCAAGCAAAAAATTAAGGTACATAAGAAAAGGTAGTACTCAAATTGAAACCTAGAGAATGGTACTAGAATTGGATGAAAAAAACCAAAAACAACATTACTGGAATTTTGTGTAAAATTTGCGTAACTTTCAAAATTTATGCTGAGCCAAATACTTCAAATTTGAATGTGAAATTTAAACCACAGAAAACTCAAAATCTCAACTCAAATTAGGCTCTGAAAATTTACCAAAAGAGTGCGCCAATTAATTGTGATAAGTTTTTTCAAATCACTGCTGCTGAACTTTTTTTTTTCAATGTCAGAATTTTGCACTCTGTTCGTTTTTCATTTATCATTTTTTTTTGTATTTTGAATTTTTCTATAATTTGTTTTTTAATGTTTTTTAACACCTCAAACTGTTCAAATACAGAATCTCAAAATTTTTACCAACGAAATTAATTTTCATAAATGTTTTTAGCCAGCACAAAATCAGTAAAATATAGGAAACCTACACTGGAAGTAAAAATAGAAATGAAAACTTCAAAGATACAATGGATATGATGTAAATGAGTTTGTATGGAATTAGCACACAAGCATAAACTCAAATCTGAAAAAAAATAAAAATGCACCAAAGCTCAAATTTAGAAATATAAAATTGCACTCAAATTAAAATCAAGCAACCAAAATTAACATCAAAAGTACTACATGGAATTGATGACAATTTTGGATGCACATGACATTGGCAAAACTTGTATGGATTCAAAAATTAAAATGAATCAAACCAAACAGATTGCACCAATTAAAAACATCAATAAGATTCAAATTAAACAAAAACAAAGTAGAACACTACTCAATAGAATCCTATAAAATTTGCAACACGGATTGTTCAAGACCAATCGAACAAAATGAACCGAACAAAAATTTAAAATAGCAACATAAACCAAAATTAAAAATAGAAACAACAAAACAATTAAGGAAATATGATGAACAACACGGAATTAAGAACAACAAAAAAAAAATAAAAGAAGAGAAGACACTTATCTCTTTAAGAACCTTGGCTTTAGATACCAAATGATGGAATGTTGTTGTGCCTTCATGACCAAATTATTTTATTGAATTTTGGAGAGGATTGACGGAAGCTTCAATGGATGAGATGAACAAGGATGACTCATATAGAGCTATGGATTCCTTGAAGGTGCATGACAGGTACGGAAAGTGATTGGTTGGGCCATATCACTTGGCTAGGTGAATAAGAAGATTAAAATGTCTATCCTAAAAAGGAAAGACAAGGGAGTGAGAAAGGCTAGCAACTTTGGCAACAATTTCACTATTCATTAATCTTACAAAGACATGAGCCAAACACCCCTTTATATAGTTTTAGGGTCTGACCATTGGTGTACAAACTTGGTAGGAAATTCAAATGGAAAATGGTTTGAATTAGGTGCGTATTTTAAGCTCACATGGAAGGCGTGACATGGTGTGTATCATGTGCTCAAATTAGGTCTAAAGGACCGGCCAAGGTTAAATTAGGTGTTTCTAAAAACCCGAATTTAACCTAGGTTGGTTTTTAGTTGCCTTAACTCAACCTAATTACATAAAAAAAAATACAAGTAAAATTCCCATTCTACTTTAATAAAAAACAAATTCCACTCTACACTAGGTTTATGGAATTTTTGAACATGTATAGGAAAGTTTCTCTGCCATCAGTAACAGAGTCCCAGTCTTCTTGAATCTTCCTTGCCATTGAGCTAGTTGTTGGGCATGAGCTTGGCCTTCTTCCATCATTCCATCTCAAGACTTACATGGAATTATTTTCACCATGGCCATTTGTAAAGTGGGGTATGGACATTCTACGTCAATTTCCTTTAAGAAGAGGACAAATAATGTTTTTGGTTGTTGCAGTAGATTACTTCACAAAATGGATAGAAGCTGAAGCTCTCACAAACAATGACAGACAATTTACTAATAAAAAACTTATGGAATTCTATGTAGATTTAGGAGTTAAATCTATAACAACTTTGGTTGAACATCCGCAAACAAATGGACAAGCGGAGTCTGCCAGCAAATTCATTCTCGGCCATCTGAAAAGAAGACTTGGAAATGCGAAGGGACTATGGGTCGAGAAGTTACCAGAGATAATATAGGCATATAGGTGCACACCGCAAACAACAACTAGAGAAACTCCATTCAACCTTACATATGGTACCGATTCCATGATACCAATTGAAGTAAGTGAACCAACTTTGAAAAGACAAATAGAATACTCGAACATAAATAATGAATGTTGAAGAAAATATTTGGATTTGATTGAAGAGCTTCGAGAGAAAGCAAAATAAGAGAGGAAGTAGTGAGAAAAAGAGCATGTAAAAGATTTAATGCAAAAGTCAAGCCGAGAATACTCAAACCTCTTGTCGTAGGAATTTTTCACTCCGTCTGAATCCCTCCCGAGAGTTTATTTCGCCTAAGTCAAGCCTATCAGCCAAGCATGATTATCACTCCATTTGAATCCTTCTTATTATAAAGTGGATTTTAAGCCTAACTCAACTTCATAAAACCGGCTCATGAGGTTGAGGTTTGCACCCACTTATATATAATGAAAGGCTCTAATCTCTAGTCGATGTGGGATCTCCAACACAACCCCATCATGCCGAGACTGCCAACTCGTGCGTGGGACTATATATTATGGGTGGTCCGATAACGACCCGATAGCAGGTGGCCGGATAAGCCCAACAAATACTCGTTAGGATGGGCTCGAAATGGATCTGATACCATATTATAAAGTGGACTTTAAGCCTAACTCAACCCCATAAAACCGGCTCATGAGGTTAAGGTTTGCACCCACTTATATACAATGAAAGGCTCTAATCTCTAGTCGATGTGGGATCTCCAACACCGCCCCCTTTTTGAATAGCAATCCTTTTCCTAGAAAGGTTTTTAAGTACTGAAGAATTCTATCTACTGCCTGCGAGTGTCTTTCCCTTGGATCATGCATAAATTGGCTAACCACACTAACTGCATAGGCTATGTCTGGCCTAGTGTGTGATAGATAAATGAG
>Ga0123342_1002688_pt1 | contig 29257 bp, 13 predicted proteins | sample Turbeawhitnodule_FD_89960 | JGI IMG/M metagenome (GOLD analysis project Ga0123342, IMG submission 89960) | Root nodule microbial communities of legume samples collected from Mexico - Turtle bean Mexico white nodule | ecosystem: Host-associated > Plants > Roots > Nodule | place: Mexico: Nepantla... | reverse complement strand
TAATGATAGAACCAATTTATGTAAGGCCTTTTAAATGCGCATTTATGTCATTATTAAATCATGAAAGTATTATAACTCATATGAGTCAAGTGGGAGAATGTAAGAAATTATGTAAATTAATTTATGTAAAGTGACTCACATGACTTAGAGTTTGGGCTTTGGGCCCAAATATGATTTAATAATAATAATAGAATTAAAAGCCCATTGGTTAATGTGAGAAATATATATCTGATGATATACCTAATGAAAACCTACATCTGATGGAGATTGGGTACTAAAGGTTATAGGGTTCTGTCTCTGCAAATAATAGTTGTCTCACTGTTAACCATCACGAAAGTGTGTGACAGGTACGGAATTGCTAAGAGATAGATTGGGACAAAGGAGATAAAGTAACTGCTCAATTAGGATCACTCATGGATCAAGGTAAGTGTCTATTCCTTCTTGATAGTTATGATTGTGTGAGAATCATGATATGATAAGATCTATTTGTGAACATAATTGTATGTGTTCAATTTACGTTTATTCATGTTTTGATTTACACGTAGATCATATGAATTAACCTTGGTTGAATCGATTCATATGTATATATGGTTGTGTGGATTTCACAACGGGAGTAGTATGACATGTGCATATCTCTGAATCTGAATTAATGCATGGGTCTTCCAAAAGGAGAGTCAAGTGTTTATTATATGGATGTCAGTGAATTTTGGCATGAGTAATGTGAAACATGGAATATTTACATGCACTTGGTTGTTTAATATATTTGGAATGAATAAATTTGATTGAATGATTCAAATCTAAAGTTTTATTGAAAATTTTAATTATCATTAGCTTATCTTTTTATTGTCGATGTTGTTTTTTTTTTAAATATGCGTGTGTTGTGCGTGAAAAGATGATGTTGTAGGTTATGAGAATCTAAAGTGAAGATGATTGATTTTTTCTTTTGTTTTTTCTGATATTTTGTTTTGATGATATGTATATTTAAAATTCTTATATAAAAGGATAATATTTTATGATCATACTATGATTATGTAAAAGTTACGTATATATTAAACTTCGTACATGTTAATTTGATAAGGCAACTGGAACATTACAATAATACTAATTCGGATTTTTTTATCTTTCTTAATTATTAAACATTTTTACATGAAAAAACACATTAATATTACATCAAAGCATATTCATATGACTTACGTGGCGCAAAAATCATTCTTATATAAGAACTCCAAAGAACACATGTTCTTACATAATAGAAAAAATCAAATTTAGTATCTCACTGATTTAAATGATTAATAAATAAAACTTACAAATTTAGATTCGAAAGGCGATAACATAGATATTATAAAACTAAAATAAAGTCAAAATCTTGAAATCAAAGAAAGAAAACTCTAACTATTCATGTCAAAAACAAATCAAAATAATAATAAAGTAATAAACGAATTAAAAAATAGAAGCAATGTAAAGACAATTATGCATAAACGTTTTCAAATGGATGATTGGATCCACCCAAGGGATCAAGGTGTAAAAAAATGTGGTTTTCATTTTTTATTTGTAACTTGTATGATGTTAGACGAAGGATTATTTTGTCTCATTCTTCAAAAATAAATAATAAAAAATAACTTTAATTAAAAATAAAATAAAATAAAATAGAAAAGTATTTTTAAAATTTAACTCCAATTAATTTTAACTTTTAGATAAAGTATTTTTATATAAATTATAACATATTTATATGTTTTCGTGGAATGATATTTTTTATTTATTTTAAAAAATATATTAATTCATTAACGTGATCCAATCATAGAAGTTACAAATAAAGTGAGTGAAGTTAAACATGATCGGATTAAATTTATAAATTATTTTTTCTTTTGATCCAGATTATTTTGTGAAATTTTAAATTGATTTATTAGATAACACTTTTTTTTACACTTCTATTTTAGCTAAAAATATGGAGAGGTTTAAGTTAGAAACATTCAATGTATGTCTTATGGAGTAATGATGTATAGGTTTATTTATAGACCTAAAAATGGTTATGCATCCTTTTAAGGGTAATGAGTTTTGAGTGTTGAGACATGTAAGTTTCTAAGGTTGGAATCTAAACTACCTCTCAGGAGATAGTTTCATTGAAACAAATGTATTTTTTGAAAAAATTAAGATCTAAATTGTCATGTACTTAAGTCAATCCACCATATCAATTATGATGATTTATCTAAGACATCATCCAATGTTTGAATTGAAGAAAATTTTGAATGGGACACAATCTCTAGTGTCATAAGGGATGCGATCTTCATATTCTCAATCAGCAAGACACTTTTTTTCTCTTCAAACTGCTATTGTAATACTATTGAAGCACCTTCATGAACAAGGGGTTAAATGACAAAGGGTTGAATGTCCCCTTGATGGTATTGATCTTCCTCAATAACGGAGATTGACGACGAGATAGTGTGTGAGTGACGAGCCTAAGATGTGCATGTTGGAGCGGTCGACTTCTAAGAACCCATGCTAAGAAGTACTTGTTTGTTAATGATCACCTTGGAAGGAAATGTTTCACATTGTATGTGGTGGTAGTGGAGCTGATGAAATTTCTTATGTTTAAGTTCATTCAAAGATCTAAAAAGAAAGGTGTTGGGAAGTGTTTTATCGAAGTCATGGTGAGTGTCAAAATGTTTTAGTCAAAGATATCAAGAGACCCTAAGTTAGAAACATTCATTGTGTGTCATTTGTAGTGATAGTGGATAAATCTATTTATAGACCTAAAAAGAGTTAATACACATCCCTTTTAAGGATAATGAACCTTGAGTGTGAAGATATATAAGATTGTGGAATTGGACCTTAGGTAGACATGTTTTTTTTAAAAAAAATAAAATTCGAATTGTTATATACTTAAATCAACTCACCACATTGATTGAAGTCCACTTAAGACCTTATTTAATATCCGAGTTGAAGATAATCATGTACGATACAACTTTTAATAAAATACATTAGATCTCTTACAATGAAATATGCTTGTAAGCAAATTTTAAACTATATGCCATTACAAGCACATCCTACAAGAAGACCATTATCATTTGTAGTGAAACAAATAAAATAATGTTTCCCAAGTGAGCTTACTAAGAGTTTAAGAAAATAACATCATGGAAGTTATTGAGAAAAAATTGATTGGCCAAATAATTAACTTGGAGCATGTGAAAATACTCTTTCTTGTATGTTTTTGTGTGCATAAAAGAAGAATCATCTCGGAGACCATCTATGACCAAAATTATGTAAATGATATAAGGTATGATAGATATTGAGAGACCCTTCTCCACTTTTACAACTTTATCAACTCCAAATTACTTTTGAGGCATAGAAAATATGTCATTTATCTTTATATGATTATATTGCAAATTCAAATTTTTTCTTACAAGATTTGTAGTTAGAATTAGTATGATTTCACTAATATTGACAATTAATCTCCAACCATTTCTAGTCACAAGCTTTCTATTTGGATAAGGTTTTACAATCAAATCATAAGAAATTTAAAATAAAAATGATAATAGCAAATTTGGAGATAAATTTAGTATTTTCACGTTAACATGCAAAGAATAAGAATATAATAATTAGTCCAATAACGTGAATATTGTAGAAAAATGATAAATGAATGATAAGTATATTCTTTACATCGATCCAACATCCCTATTTATAAGTGATCAAAAGGAAAAAACAAACAACACCTAGAAACTAACATGAAAGACAGATTAAAGTTTAAAGATTTTTTTTTTTAATTTAGTCATTTTCAGAAACCAAATTAGAGAGGTCGTATAAATTGAATAACGCCATTCACTTTTCAGCCTAATAAAAACGGAAAAACGAATCACAAAGAGAGCATTCAGTTATTGCGTCGGGTCAACTCCACTCCACTGGAGACCAACAGGGAAGTGAGAATACACCGTAGCTGGAGCTGGGGAACCTCGTCGCCACTCGCTCTCGTCCCCGACGGAGATCCACCATGGACGGCAACCCCACCACCACTTCCTCCTCCGCATCACCTCCCGTGAATTTCAATTTCTCCCCCGATAACCCCTCCCCACTCACCCTCACTGCGGATCAGGTCAGCCACTGCGCCCAAGCCCTCAACCTTTTGAAGGAAAAACTCCACGCTCCTCACACCATCACTCGGGAGTTCGCACACTTGCAGGTTCGCACCCTAACCTAATTCATTAATCTCATATCAAACACAGTAAGATTCAACCCACCGTGTTGTCTTGCGGTTTCAGGCAAACAGAATAACGCCGAGTGAGATGAGGAGAAGATGCACCGTCGCTCTTGACGCCGTCAATTTGAGCAAAAACCGATACACGGACGTTTTGCCATGTAAATTTACTACCGAGGGTTTATTCAATTATTGTGTTATTTTCGGGAAAATAAATTGAATTTAGTCACTTCTTATTTCAGTTGACAATAACAGGGTTGCTCTCAAATCGAGTACAGATTATAGACCTGCAGCACAGGGGTATATCAATGCAAGCTTGGTCTCGGTATAAACTTGCTTCTTCTGTTTGTTTATTTAATGTGCATTTAATTAAATAACTGTTGTGCAAGGAGCTTTAGAGGGATAGATAGATAGTTAAATTGGCTTGCATGTGCCTCTTCAATGTATTGTGTAGACCTCCTCCCCTGGAAACGTGTCACAGTTTGTAGCCACACAAGGTCCACTTCCACATACTTATGAAGATTTCTGGGAGATGATTATCCAATATCACTGCCCTGCAATTATCATGCTTACAAGGTTGGTGGATAATTATAAGGTACTTATCACTTGGCCCTTCCTAGCCTACTCACTAACATATTGACTTTTTCTTCCTCGTATTTTTTAATCACATTTTTTTTTACTTTCTCTATAGATGGTAAAGTGTGGAGATTATTTTCAAGCGGAGGACGGACCTAGAGAAGTTGGTAATATTTCTGTTATTGGTAAATGGGTGAACACTACCGAAACTTCATTGGTGCTGCGCCTTTTAGAGGTGAACCATAGAGAGGTCAGATGATTTTCCACTTGTAATGGTTGTGATGTTTAGGCTATATATCTTTCTTTACAGACTGGCAGGGGTAATAGTCTGTGAATGGGAGGATGTGAGGTTCGGGAAGAGGTCCCATTCTTCTTGAAAACTTTATTATTTCATCTAATGCTTGGCCTTTTTTTTTGTAATTGTATTACTATAATACATCCTAGCCTGCTCTAAACCCTAGGATATCAGAACTTTTGTTAGATACCACTCACTTTAATGCTTAAACTGCATACTTTCCTTAATAATAATACATCTCTCAACCATTCAACACCGCTGCTGTTAACACCAGAACCTGAGAGGCCACTCCAAATTTAACTATGCAAGTTTAATGAAATGATGGATTGTGCTTATGCTTTGCCGGGGATAGGGGTTCTAGAACTAGAGTTGACTCTTAGTCTTGTTTTTGGAAGTTTAGGGCATTCTTTTGCGTACTCTCTTCAAATATTTTAAGCTAAATAACGATGGGTACTTTTATCAATGTGAAAGAAACGACACCCTTTAAAGTGATTACTTTACTTCTAATTATTATAACACATAGCTTTGCCAAGTTTTCTGGTTGAGTTTCTAGTTATTGCGCTCACATAATCTTCCCTATATAAGTGATTTGAATTAAACATTGAGGAAGGACAAGTAACATAAGTATAACAAATAAACCTTCTTTCGATTTGTTAGTTTCTTTTAATTTGGAGATTTTTTTTGTCCTGTCCTTGGTTGTATATTCTTCCATTTTTTTTTTCAAATTAAATTTGTTTTGCTCTAAGATAAATTTCCATCACGATAACCTTTCATCTTTTTTTGTTTTTTAAATGTTCTGCATACCAAGTGAAGTTGGGTGGAGGGTATCTATTTTGTTTTATTAATATTTTACTTTGTGGTCTTAAGATGGCAATTTGGTGTTGAGTTAGATAAACACAGGAAGCTAGAAAGAAAACATTGATCAAAAGCCTAGCCTACTGGCATTGATTGATGGAAAACTACTTTTTTAGTTATTAACTTGGTTTTTAGGTTGATGAATTCATCTATGCGTACTAGCCTGAAATATTATTCATCCCAATATATATATATATATATGGGGTTTACCTTATTGCAAAATATCATATTTTCCCCCTTATAAACTTTCCTTTTCTACCAAAAGAAAAAAAAAAATCACAATATTTTGTTTTAATTTTGGAAGGCACTCAAAATTTCTCTCCATCTTCAAGGTGTTAGCATCCTGTTTCATGCTTATCTTTATCTATTGTTGCAGGTAGAAGATGCTCCGATATCTGTTTTGCATATTCAGTATCCTGAATGGCCTGACCACGGAGTTCCCAAAGATACATTAGCTGTGCGTGAAATTTTGAAAAGATTATACCATTTACCACCAAACCTTGGTCCAATAGTGGTTCACTGCAGGTTCATCTCATTCCTTCTTTTTCTGTGTTTATTCACTCTATGACAGTGATGATGACAAAAAATCACGTGCATGTCAAACTCTCTCACTCAGTGCCGGTATTGGTAGAACTGGAACATACTGCACAATTCACAACACAATTCAGAGAATACTTGCTGGTGATATGTCTGCTGTAGATATTGCTAACACAGTAGCTGTGTTCAGGGCCCAGCGTATTGGAATGGTTCAGACCCAGGTATCAAGATTTGTTGATTTAATATTTAAGTATGCTTAATGAATATACTGATTTTTCATGAAATGGCAAGATTTAGGTGGGCCGCTTGTTAGTCAACTTCCATTTCTTAACTAAATAAAAAGACAGGAGCTTTTGAAATATAAAGAACAGTGATGATATGGTATATTGTTTTGTTTGATGGTAAAGAAGACAGGTTGTTGCAACGAACTAGGTTAGCTGGCTAGGCAAGGATGTCTAAATTAGAAGTTTGAAAGAACACCATTCTCCTTCAGTGGAGATTCTATCAATTCCTTTATGTTGAGAAAAAAGGAATATTTTGTTGCCCAGATTGGAACTCCTAATAATAGTAACATTTTGGTGGTAATGAAGGCAGATTGTTGCAAGGAACTAGGCAAGATATATAGGCAGGCAAGGATGTATCTAAACTCTCTGTTGAGGAACCGTGTCCTACTTTGAAAGTATCCATCCCTATTTTTTGATTACATGATAAGTGTGTTCTATCAACTAGTTTATTACTAGGATCGTTGCTCCTATTACTATTTTTCATGTGGAATATAAAGGTAATTAAGGCAAAAATAAATAAAATTGTGAAGGCTCCTCCAACCGACATAAGTACTCTAAGAAACGAGATGGGGTACAACTTGCTTTCAAACTAAGAATAAAATGAACGGAAATAAACTTGGAAGATTAATTTCCATGGTCTTGCACAGGTTGAGCAAAAACCTTTTTTCATCAAATAAAAAAACTGGTGTTCAATGGACAATCGAGATAGAAGCGTGACAATTAAGATACGGTTGACAACTATCAACAACTAATGCACTGTCTTAGAGTTCAGGTTATGACAATTATTTATGCATTTTCCACCAAAAAACGCCACTGAATTTATGGAATTGAGACAATCTTTTGAGCCCAATCTCCCAACACTATTGTGATTATTTATGACAACTGTATTCAGTACTTCTAGCACAAATATTTTGTGCGAAGGGTTTTTTTTAATCCTTGAGCTTTGGGGCATTGGAAATTTATTACTAGCTTTCTGTTAGAAATTAAATGACCTGTTTCAAATTCTTATCAGATGAATACCCTCCTACTAAAGTTTTGTATAGACATGTATCCCTCCTAACAAATCAAAAATCAAAGATGAGGAAAATTCGTGTAATTTTAAAAACAAGAGGAGAGGTTAGTGTAATTGAGGAAAATCTTAAGGAAGATGGCATTGTACCGTTCTTTCCAGAAGGCTTGTTGGCTGAGATGGCCTCAGTTTACCAGACACTTAGGAATCGATCCTAGTTGGGAGCTTATTGTACAGATCTGTCTGGCTCCCTATCCTAACCTGATATTCCTTCTCTCCATCCCTATAATTTGTAATCATAAATCATAAGTATTGTTATTATTATTATTATGTGGCCCTTTTCTTCTATATGCTTACTAGTTGACCTTTTTGGTGACTCTGCACTTTATCAGGATCAGTACATTTTCTGCTATAAAGCTATCATAGATGAACTGGAAGACCTTGTATCTCAGCAGTAGAAGGGTACGTACTTCTGCTCCCTTTTCTAGTTTTTCAAATAGTGTAAATATTAGCTCCACAAATTCTTTTTCTGCAGGATAGGAATTGTTGGTCAGTTTTCCTGGATTATTTAATTTCTCTATACCCTTGTCAAAGTTATTTTGCTATCTTAACGAATTGGTGTGTTGTGTGTGATGTAAATCCAGAGCTGGAAAGATGCTATAAGCTGCTTGCCTCGTTTTGAAGCTAACTTCCAATTCTTCGATCTTTTATTTGGTTCGTGCAATGGTCATATCTCCCGGCTGCTAACACTGAAACATTGGCATTCTGGATATTTTATGAATTTGACTGTTATTCTCTAGCTTTTCATGTATAACTGCAGGCAGGGGAAAGCTGACAGATATTAGCATCCTTTTGGTTATATTGTTAGAATTATGTTGGGGAACAGAATGGCTTAATTATTAATGACTGCAATAATCAAAAGTCCATCGCCCATCTGTTACTTCTTTTCTTTTTCTTACGCCTCCTCTTCCCTTTTTTGTCCCCATTTTCGCTGTGAAGAAATTTCATTGGCTATATTGCATAGAGCTAATAACAGTTGCATCCCTACTGAAGTTAAATAATCCCATTTTATGTGTTTAAGCCTTAAGATTAGTCAACTTGAGCTAAGATCACAGAAAATAGCAAATTTCTCGGGCAATTTATGGCTACATATTTTATATTTAGTTAAAGTTTAAGAAAAATAATAGAAAAATAAGCCATGCGTTGACTACATAAATCTAATCACAGTATTCTGTATTACAAGTTTGATTTTTTTACAATTATTGTCTTAAAAAAGCTTATTAACGATGATTTCTGATTAATTGGCACTGTAAATCTTTTTACATTGATAGTACTTAATTATTAAATTCAAAATATGATTACTATCAAATAATAGGAAAATTACGAGTTATAATGAAAAAAAAGTGTATTAATATGTCCACATTGACAAGAATGCAAATTCTATTTTGTTACAAGAACAATAAGTATCTATGCATTGAATAGTATGATTTAATTAAAATAAAATGAAGATTAATAACTTTCGGACCCATTTGGGAACATAGCCTAATTAAGCACTTATAGAATACCTGTTTATTTATAAGCACCTATATACGAGTTGTGTTTATAATAGACGAACAAATAAGGCTGAATTGTTGGGTCATTTTTATAAATTTTCCTAAAGTGTTTATTAAAATAAGTTGAAAGAAAATAGCTTGTAGACATACTTTAAACACTTATTTGGAATAATTTATTTACAACTTTTTTTTGAACTTATATTATGACATAAGAACATTTGTGTAAGGATTTAAAAGAATTTATGAAAATAACTTTAGATTTCATTTGAGTTATTTTTAATTTATCTTAGTAAGGTTTCTATGATAATTTATAAAAATAGTAAATAATTTATATGAAAATAATTTAATTATAAAAAAGTTGTAGCATTAGCTTTTTGGATATTTATGAATTTGGCTGAACTGAATGCTATTCTTAAACTTTAATCCATATTAGAAAGAAGCGTCAGTGCTTGAGTTCTTGAGTTATGCTTGTGTGCTTGCTATTATAAACTATATTCCCCTATAGCAAACTACAATTTATAATAGCAAACTGGGTTAAAAGTTAACAAATATCTGTACCCTGGTCATCATACTACAAGAGTTTTGTTTATGAAACATAAGTGCTTAATGAGTACTATATTCAAAGACTTATTTCCAGCTTCCTTGAATCTCTTTGGTGGTGTTTTTGCTGTCAGTATCCTACCATATTCATAGGCTTCAACATCCCACTGAAGTTGAATATCCCTAGTTCTTCAAGTTGAAGATGTGATACATCCATGCTTATTTACCCATCTCACCTCCTTTCCTACTCTCATTTTATTGTTTGAACTCTAAAGAACCACCAAACCATTCTGGAAAGCTTCTTTATAAAGAAAAATGACCATATATTATTTAAAAAAAAAGTTGTTAGACCAACAAGTTCAGACAAGTTTTGAAACTTCTAAATGAGTGATATGCATGTACTTGTTGGATGTTTGTCAATGGCTAGATATGGAAAAATAAAAGCATAAACTGACAACATATTAGCATTCATCAGTCAAGACTAAAGATGCATGTAAGCCCGTTTGGGATTTAACAAACTGACAAGACCAACTTCTATGTTCTTGGCAAATAATTGAAAAATAGTTTTCTTTCCTTTTTTTTGTTTTGTTTTTCATTGATCCTTAAGAAATTTCCATGAAATTTCCACAAGATTGATCAGAAGAAAGTATCCAACAATTTTGCTTTAATATGTTGGAAAATCAGCAGTTATAGTTTTCAGAAGATGAAACGTGCTTAACACAACTGAAAGTTTAACCGTGCATTTGGCTTGTCCTCTTCAATTTACTTACTTTTGTTTTTCACAGGAAATCAAAGTAGACTCATTGTTTCACCTGGTGAGGCCAAAAACAGCCTAACTCGAGAACTCCAGATTGTACCAAAATTGAGTTGCATAGTGACTTATATACGTATTTGTGTGCTTTGGATGTGCAATCACGATGGAGAAAATCTTGTTTTCATTCCTCAAAATCATTTTGTAAAATCATTGGCAGAGACAAATCATAAGTCTTTAATGTTTCTATGGAAATAATGAAAAGTCTCTTTTGCATTATGATCTCATCAAGACGGAATATCTGATTAAAAATTACTGTTTCTGATTAAATTAAATGTTCTGTTTCTAATTAAACTAAATGTTCTGATTAACAAATTTGTTTCTGACTATACTAAACTAAATAATTAAGAAACATCTCTTTTTACTAAAACATACTTCTTTGAAATGTATGACTTAAATTAATTGGAATTGTTGCATTGATAGAGGGAGAAAAAACATTTTATCTTAATTGGTGTTGGAACCTTTAACTCCTCAGTTTTTGTGGATTTGTCTGTTTTTTTTGTCTGTTTGTCAGGAATTTCTTGAAAGGGCGGAAGAGATTAAATTGCAATGGTAAAAAGGTTAGATCACTTTTGAAGTGATTCATATTTATTAATTCGTTTTGTTGATAAAAAAATAGAAGAAAAAAAAATATTTACGTTATGGCAAAATCCAAATAACAAAACCAAAACGGAAACAAACATGTTATGTTGGAAGGGGGAAAGAGATTAAATTGTAATTGTATAAATGTTAGGTCATCCTAAAATGATTCATATTTATTAATTCGTTTTCTGATAAAAAAATTAGAAAAAAAACTAGATATTTCCGTTATGAAAAAATCCAAATAACAAAACCAAAACCGAAACAATACAATATGAGTGGATTAATCACAACAGAGACAGAAAATATTTGTAATCCCATTTTAGGAATAAAAAATGTACCATGAAGGTTTATTTATTTTCTAGCATTTAACAAATTCTCAAAGTATCCCAAACAGAACTGTATGGAATTTGGTTACTTTTGCACTGTTTTTTTTCCATTTTAAATTAATTTGTGATGGATGTTGGGTATGGAAGAAGGGATTATAATATAAATGCATGGATTGTCTTTTATATAAGTTATTTTAATTTATTTTATAAAAGAAGTTTGTCTTCTTTTAATGATATAAATTCGAATCATCATTAAATATTTATATCTAATTTTTATATAAATTATACAGAGAAATTATTGACATATAGGTTACGAAAGACAAATACTACTACATAATATGTTTTTTTTGGGTAAAAACATGTTAAGATTTAGAACTAAATGACTTGCATCACATTGAAATGAAGATTTTACATGAAAAAAAAGTTAATATCTAAGTTATAAAAATAAAATAAAAGAAACCATGATAACATGGATAATGTAAAAATCTCCTATGGTGTTTTTAACTTGCAAATCTTAGTACATAATAAATCTGTTTTGTTATACTAATTTTAAAAACCACATCAAAAGTAATCTTTTATCAATAGTCAATATATAAAAAACTTTTATACTGGTAATGGATGCTTCTTAACTTAAGTTTAGAAACCTGTTAATACTTAGTAAATTTTATTAATATTTAAAATATAAAATATTACTATAGCACTTTTCGAGATTGAATATTTTACATAAAAACACAGTAATATATAAAGTCACTATAAATATTATAATGGAAAATCCAAGATATGATAATTACTTAAATAGTTAAATTTATATTTTTATTGGCATTATTTATTTTTATATACAAATTAAATATACTTTTTTAATTAAATTTTAAAAAATATTTAATTGTTTAATTTTTATTATTGCTTGATTAAATTTTTTTTGAAGAATAAAAAAATTGAAATAAAGTTGTGAAGAATCAAAATATAATTTAATATCTATATATTCAAAATATTTATAAAAAAAAGTATGAGAAAGTTACACCTTTGAAGAACTAAAAGAATATAACTTTCTCATTTTTTTTATAATTTTCTAATATATATATATATATATATATATAAAGTTAATATAAGATGTAGAGACAAGCTTTAATATAATTAGAACTGAATATTTTAATAAAACTTGCACACTGATATAATCTTAATGTAAAATTAATAATATTTTCGTATATTTTTCTTTTTTATCTTTTTAAAATATAATAGTTTATTTCAATTAATAGAGTAAATTTTAACTATTAGGAGTTAATCTAATGTTGTTTCAAAAACAATTTCTGAATATGATTTGCATCTTAATATTTATACATGCAATACAGTCAACATTTAAATACAATCTTCTATCACTTCATTATCCTCAACACTACAAGCTATTAATTTTTAAGAGTGTGTTAAGGAAAAACTTTATTACTAAATATTAAATAATTTAATATTTTGTTAAATATATTAATATAGTGTAATAGAATAAAGAATAAAAATAAATAAATAATAAACATAATAAAATTAATTAATTTAATTTTATATTTTATTCAGTAATTTATTTAATATAATATTATTTTAAAATATAATACGTTATTTATTAAGATTGTATATAATTTTGTATTATAATTTAAAATTTATTTGAACTCTAATTTATGTTTTAAAATTTACTTTCATATGAATTTATTTCTAAATAAATATTTTGTAAGTTTTTGTTAATATATACAAAAATATTATTCTATTATTATATAAATTACATATATTACAAAGTATCTACACTCTTTTATAATAAAATTAAAAATTAAAAAATAAAATAATTTGACACTAAAATAACGTAAATGCATAATTTGCGAGATAAGATTACACAAATGAAAAAAATTGACTTCTAAAAACCAACAATTTCATATTTATAAAATGATAACTTTAATTAAGAAAGTTAATTTCAATTTCATTATATTTTTATACAATAAAATCGTTATATATTAAAAGAATGTACATTAAAATTGTCAATTATAAATATTTTTTTTTTCGGATTGACAATTTCCATTATTTCCATGCTAAAATATCCTAATTTTATTTTTTCCTTGCTTTCTTCAATTGAACAATCTTACCTTCTACACTTTTTTTTTATTCTTCTTTTCGTCTAAACAAAGTTTGACATGTTTTTTTTTTGTGTAAAAGATTTTTCTTTCAAACTTTGTGACAAGTGTAACATAATTTGATTTCGGAAATGGACGATGTTGTGTTTTCCGAATCTTGGAATGAAATAAGAAATTTAAGAAAATGTGTTTTTATTACACAAAGGTTATTGTTGTCATTAGGAGAAATGAAGGCAGTGAAAAAGACGAAGCCGACCCAATGTATGGATGCGTTTCATTGGTAGTTGGGAGAACATTTTCATCTTCATTTTCACTCACAGTCAAAATAAAAACAAAACAACAGTTAGTGGGGTTGTGTTGCGTTGTGATGCGTGTGTGAACTCTGCGTTTTGACCATCGCTGAAAATGGAACAACACTGCAGAGTGGAGAGAGAAAGAAAGAGAGAGAATAGCTGATTCAGTGATTCTCCCTCTGTGCCTTTGTGTTGCGTGTGCCAGCTGCTCCTGTATCACTTCCGGGGCAGAGGACTCTGTGTCTGTGAAACAGAGAGAGAGAGAGAGAGAAAAAAGCTCACTCAACTTCTCTTTGCTTCTCTCGGATCCCTTTGACCCTCCATTGCCATTCATTTTCTCTTGCACCCCTTTTGCTTTTTTTCTTCCTCTCAGAATGACACACATGCACCTTCTCACAGATCTCTTCTTCTGGTATCTCTCTACCCTGCCGATTACCTTTATTGGATCCACTACTCTATTGGTTTCTGTAGAATAGCTTTGATTCATGGAATGAGGTGTTTATTTTTTCTTTCTCTATTTTAAAAAACCCATTTGATGAAATTAGTTAATTTGGTCTCTCCAATTTTTCTCAGAATGTTTATACTATGTCAGATTTTATGGAATTTTAATATATTTTTTAATTCGAAGATTTTGTGACTTGAACAGAGTTGATGGAGTGGAGCAGTAAGGGTGATCAAAATTGGTATCATCAAATTTTGTGCCTTGATTATACCATTCCTGTGAATTGAAGGCTTTGTGTTGAGGTTTTGTTTGAGTTATAGGGTGTGTTGTATGGACATTGTGTAAAGAGAGTAAAACTATAGAGTAACAAGCAATTGGACATAATATGGGTGGTATTTGCTCGAGGTCATGGAAAGGCACTGTTGATGGGGTAGCTGTGGATAATGCACTTAGTGGAAGCTCGAGGTATGCTAATGGTCATGGTAATAGTGAACCTGGAATGGCTTATCAGTCGATTGGACCTCCCAGAAGTGTAGATAGCAATTCAAATGTGCTTCCTGATGATGATGACTTGGATAAACTTCAACGAGAGTCATTTTCGTTTACTGGATTGGAAAATGTTTCGTATGGGTCAATGGCAGATGATATCAATGATGGGATTCCTCGCCTGTCCAGGGCTTTATCACATAAATCCAAGTCCAAGCAAGCTGCTGTTAAGTTGAGTTACCTTTCTCCTGTTTGATCTTTTTATTCTTGTAGGTTGGATTAGCTTATTTTGTATTTGTGCTTGTAATCAATATGCTGCAAAGATGCTTCTGGCTGAAAAGCTGTTTTTTTGTGTCAATATGAAGGAAAGCCAAGAAGTTTTATAATAGAAAAAGTAATTTCATTAGAGAGAAAAGAGGGGAGGTACGGGCGGGGGGACAAGATACTTCAGAGAAAGAAAACAAATTGTCTTCAGATTAGAAAAGAAAACTCTCTTGAAAAAACCATGTGTAGCACTTGGGTGAAGCCATGAACAAAATCTTAAAGCATATTTAGCTAAAATGAGATACCCTTAAAAATGTACGTACTTCACATAAAAGTCTCCCAAAAGCTTAAGCTATTCTGTGGAAACTCAGGCATTGTTTTTAGCATCACCAATACACCAATTCACATTTTTTTAGAATAGAGGCATCAAGCATCAAACCTGTGAGCTCTTGTCCATAGAGGCTTTGATACAATATCAAGATTATTTCTTCAAAAAGCTTAAGCTATTAGGTCAAAGCTCCTGATAATATACACTGATGAAATTCACTAAAGAGCTGCCAAATTTGCATACAGTGACAACATATTGATTTTTGAGCAGTCTGCATCTCCATTTCTGCCACATAAAGCAGTTCCATACTGGCAATTCCTCTAAAACCAATGACCTTATAGTTTTTAATCCAACTTACATGGGGAAACTTTTCCAGTGATCCCAAGTCATCTATACCATTGTTATTAAAATTGTGATTTACCTCATAGGATCTTATGATCTGCCAATCGAACATGCCTTGGCTAGCTGAATTGTTGTTGGGATTTCCAAGGAGTAAGATTGGAGCTGGATTGCGATCTTCAATGTGCAATTGTGGGATTGTTGGTCCCCAGCAAGGCAAAGCATGTAAAAAGGACTGGCTTGTGTTTGTTTGACCAGGTTCCAAAATCCCTAAAATCTCTTCTCATTTACGAAATCCTTCCCTACCCATTTGCAACCTTCTTTGTTCCGTATCCATTTGCAAATCTCTTTATCCTAACACCACTGGACCTCTCCTTTATACATAATGGTCACCATGCTATATTGCCACTGCTGCCCTAGGCTATGGCCTTTTATGTCTTTGATTGCATGACTGATTCTGCATCTTGTTGTATCATCATGGGAACTGAAGGTCACTCTTAGTATTTACCTCTTCTCTCAATCTCACTCTAGTCTATCTTCTCTCCTAGTCTCATGCTCAATCTCTGTGATTTAATTTTTCTCTCATCTCTCTTCTCTGGTGACTTATTATGATTATGATTTTTCAACTAAAGTTTGTTTTAATATTGTGACATATTATGTAAGTATAATTTTTCATTTTAGGTTTTAACGCCTTCTTGATTGTAGGTAGAATCCCGAGTTTAACAACGTTTATATGTAATACCCATAAAGTCTGTTCAACATTGGTCACTTTGAGGGGACTGCTCTTGAGAATAATGATCTCCTATTTGAGACAGAGGATGCCAAGGATTCCATCATCATTATATTGTTTTGAATTTGGATAACCCATCAAACATCTGTGTTATGATATTGACCAAAATTTATTCAAGTTTATTAAAGAGTGTGGTATTGTTGATGAATTCATAGGATTACAAAATGAACAACCATGCTGAATACCTGTATAACCCGTCCATATTTGAATTATCTTAATTTTGTAATAATATATTTTGTTGTGCAGATCCCTCCAGATTTTTCATATTATATTATGCAGAGAATTTTGGAGTTTTATTTATTTATTTTCAGATTCTATTGGTACAAATACCAAAGATATAAATACTATACTAAAATTAACTCCCCAGTTTCTCCCCCGTTGTTGTGTGTCTAAAGAGTGGCAAAATGTTCGGGTGCATTTCCTTGTTACTAAGAACGATTTTGGCAATTACAGAGAGGTTGGGCCAGGTTGCACTCCTCAACCTATAGTGATGATGAGACTGCTGCTGGGCAATGGGAGCGAATTCCTTATTTTTCTGTAATTTTTCATGAAGTTTAGCATGTATTTACATAAAACAATCCATAAAATATTCTAATATTTTCAAAACTATTCTAATTTTAATTATTAATGTGAGATGTCTTATTAGTTTTTGTATTTAATTCTCTAAATTGGTTCAATGAGTCTTCTTCGGTTGAAGATTTTAAGGGAATACTCTTCTCTTTTGTATTTTGTATTGAGCTTTATCTGTTAGGAGTTTTGACTAACTCCTCTACTGAGTCCTGATAGTATATATAGGCCTGTAAATTAGAGACTCAGTCTGGTATTCATTTAACATTAATACAAATTCTCTGTTATCTTTCTCTGGAAATCTGATTAAGATTCATCACTAGCTAAGGCCAAGGCTAAGGTCGAAACAACAAAATTAGTATATCAAAGCAAAGGTAAAACTGAATTACATTTGAACCTACAGTGAGTATTGAAGATACTTCTTATGAAATGATTTCATGCATTCTCATTGCAGAAAAGATCAGTACAAGGTGCTGTATAAAAAACTGGACCTAACAAGAAAAAGAATAACAAGGATGTGTGCCAAGTGTCCTAACAAACAAGGGAGAGAATGAGAGGGTTGTGTGACATGTGTCCCACTACAAATAATGCATAAGCAATCTATGAAAAGGAGAAAATAATAACAAATTGCAACTGCAATATTCCCCCTCATGCTGGACTGTGGATGTGCGAGAGTCCCAGCTTGGCAACACATTGTGAGGTTTTTAGGAAGGAGAGCTTTAGTGAATATGTCAGCCAATTGATTGGAAGGTGCAACAGAAAGGCCCTTCCTTTTTTCCTTGCTAATTGATATTGTGTGGTTAGATGTCTAGGTAATTGCTGGTCGTTGTCATAAAAGGGCTGGAGTTTCTACTAAAAGATATATGTGAGTTTACAGAGAAGTGCTTACATTTGTGTTGCTTTTAATTATATTAATTATACTTCTTTTTTCTAATGAGCTAATACCTCACATGATGCCAAACATTGGTCTCAAAGAAGAACTTGTTCTTGATCTGATGGGTTAGATTAGATCTATATTCTTTACCATTTCCTTTCTCTCCCCCTTCCCCATTTTCAGGTCTTTAAGGCCTCCCATATATGCAAACAAGGGATTATATTGGCTTTTTGTCTTATCTTTTGCAGGTATCAGAAGTGAGTTCACTTTTAGGCAGGGCTGGTACAGCTGGGCTTGGCAAGGCAGTAGAAGTTTTGGACACACTAGGTAGTAGTATGACAAATTTGAATCTCAGTAGTGGTTTTACATCAGGTGTGTCAACAAAAGGAAATAAAATTTCAATTTTGGCCTTCGAAGTTGCGAACACAATTGTTAAGGGTGCCAATCTGATGCAATCTCTTTCAAAAGAGAACATCAGACATTTAAAAGAGGTAGTTCTACAATCTGAAGGAGTGAAAAATTTGATATCCAGAGATATGGATGAACTCCTTAGAATCGCTGCAGCAGACAAGAGGTAGATTATAATGGATATTTTCATGATCAACTTAGTAGAACTCTTACTTCAGTTTGGAGCTTATTTTCTTCAGCTACTACTGCTCTTAAAGTTTTCACTTTCTTATACTCTTTTGACAGAGAAGAATTGAAAATATTTTCTGGAGAAGTTGTGCGTTTTGGAAATCGTTGTAAAGATCCTCAGTGGCACAATCTGGATCGCTATTTTGAGAAGTAACTGTAGTTGAATTGATTTAATCTTACATTTCTTAAGAACAAATATAGCTGAATGGATTTAGTCTTTATTTATATATTTTCTTGTAACATCTAACATTGTGTTAGTTATGGTTTTCTTTGTCCTTGTTGATGTTTAGGTTAGGTTCAGAGCTTACACCACAAAAGCAATTGAAAGAGGAGGCAGAAATGGTGATGCAACAACTAATGACCTTTGTTCAATATACAGCTGTGAGTAATCCTGTTAAAAGGAACAGTGCATATGCCTGTCATCTTCTTCAGTTTTGTATGCTGAACTCATAACACTTTATATCTTCTTCGTTAAAGTGTGTATTTGAGTATTATATAATACTAAGGAATGTGTTCAACATACAGTTTGCACAAAACTAACGGGAAACTGTGTTTTGGGGTCTCTTTGAGTAAATATTCCATTAACACTTTTAGGAGAAGAAAACAAGAAAAAAATGAAATAAACTTCTCCATAAACTTAAATTAACTTATGCTAGAGTTTGAAAACAGATTTTGGAGGAACTATTATATAATAGCTTGTAGAGAAATTTATTTCATTTTTCATTTTATTTTTTCTCTTAAAAGTGCGTATGAAGAAGTTTATTCAAACAAACCTCTGTTGAAGTTTGAAATTCTTTGATCACCCTCATTCCCTTGACCAGAATATCACTAAAAACAAAACTACAATCATATGAAGAAAATAAAGCTGTCTCAATTGCTTGGTAATTGCATGATATTAGTTGGATTCAGTTCTGTTTTATGCTGCAGCCATGTTGTGTAAAGGTAGCTTGTTTAAGAGATTCAATGTCACCCTCCATCTTTAATTAGATATAAAATTTCATTTTGAGAGATTGATAATTTACTGTCTAGTATATTTCCACTTTATAGCTGAAACTTTAATCTTAGATATCTATGATATTGTACTTATGATAAGAAAGAATGTGTATAAACAGGTTATACATTTACACATTGAGATTGAGAGATAATTAGATGGACCTCTTTCCTGTGCTTTCTGGGTTTTACAGTCTGAATTTAACAGATTGTTTCTCAACGAAATTGCCACTTTTTTTCACATGTCATGTTATGCATATTAAGAAAACTATGAACAATTTTTCAACACTTGTATGATTTAAGTTAAGCTTGATTTCCAAATTTATATCCATTATTTCAATTCGCTAATATTGTTGTTTTATTATGAAAAAAGAAGTTTGATATAAAAAAGTAATCATGAATCAGATCTGGACAATTAAGTTATATAGTGGTTAAGTAGTTTGAGATAAATATTTGCCTGGTTATATTTTAGTCAATTGTTTAAGGTTCTTTTGTAGAAATCAAGAAACACAATAATTTTCTAGATCTTAATCAAATAGTTATGAATTTTTTTATTTCACATTACAATAAAAGCTTATGATTAAAGATTAGGTGAAGAGTAAGGTTATAATTGACAAAAGAGTAATTCATGTTTCTTGAAATTTCGAACTTCCAGATAAATTGAAACAAAAACCTGACACTTAAAAAGAACAGGGCCGGTACTATCTTATCTTTTATATAAGTAAAAAATGTTTGCATTGTCTTATAGGTAGCTTAGTTTTGGGATTACGAATAAGTTTTTATATTGGACTTTTCTGATAAGAAATTGTCCTTACAAACTATACTTTGACAATTTTACATACCTCTAGCTACACATATGTGGCATTTATCAGCTTTTTATTTTAATTTTCAACTTTGAACTCAACAAACACAAACAACATCTGTGCTTCTAATTGGATATCGATTTTTCATTTGTGGGTAATAGCTTGTCAATTTAATATTTTTGAATTACTTGCATTCGTTTTATATATATAGTATTATGCATGTGAGACATCAGAGTCAATAATGACGGAATGCAACCTTCTTGAAGATAATTTTTATTATATTCTTTTGAGAAGGAAAGAAATTCACAAGACCAAGAGAAAAATTATGAAAGGAGGGTTGGGTTCATCAACTAAAGAACAAAACAGAAAACAATGAAGCAAAGACCAAATAATAATAACTTGGAGAGCACAGAAGAGTCCAAAGTTTCTTCTATTTCTAATTGAAAAATGAGTCATGATCTGATTTCAAATCATCTCCTCCCTTTACTTTGTGAAATAAGAGCAAAATTAGACATTCGAAAGGAAAGTTGATTCTTATTTCTTTAAGCTGCATAGCTGATTTTGTTAAGACTTGACATAATTAGTTAGACCTTTTTCTTTGAGTGCAGGAATTATATCATGAATTGCATGCCTTAGATAGATTTGATCAAGATTATCGGCGCAAGCTTCAAGAAGAGGACAATTCAAATGCCACACAAAGAGGTACATGTTAGGCTGGATTTACTTATCCAGTTGTCATTAAATCCTCTTGAGATATGAGGAAAAAATAATATTATTTCTGATAATTGAAAACTGTACAATGAGAGTTACGATGTGTACAGATTTGATAATAAATGCTATCCTAGAACCATGGGCGGCAACTGATTACTTCAGGTACAAATAAGGAAAACTGTCCTAGTTACATATAGTGAGGAAGCAACTGTAATTAAATCTGAAAAAAAATAAACAAAGGAAATAATGAAGAATAACATATGAGCTACAACAAATTCCATGTTCTTGTATTGTGCATTTGAAAAGTTATTTGTTTCTGAGTCATTGTCTTATTTATAGTAGTTTTCACCAAAATATATGTTGTTCCATCCTCTAATGGCATTCTTTGCCTGTATTCAAACTGCCTTAAACCAATTTTCTCCATTTCTTTCTCAATAGGTGTCAGCCAATGTCTCCTCATGTACAATATTACAATTATTTTGTATTTGTCTTTGTGTGGCTACAGATTCATCCATCCTAACATACTCATTTCTGCGGCCTCACCTTTTTCTCTTGATATCCCTTTAAAACCTAACATTCAGTACCATATAGTAGCAATATGATAAAGCTTTCTTTTTAGTTTGGTTGGTACTTTGTTGTCACAAATAACCCCTGATGCCTTTCTCCATCTTAACTACTGAGCTTGTATCTTGTGTGTGACATCTTAGTTCATTTTCCTATCATTATCTTAGTTAGTTAAACTTAAAAACCTGTAATATGAAATTTACCTCCAAGTCATATTCCTCTTGTTAAAACTATGTTGGTCTTTGTTATCACACTGATATTCATATTTTTAAGTGATCAATGATTATAAACTGTGTAGGAGACAGCCTTGCAATTTTAAGAGCAGAACTGAAGAGTCAAAAGAAGCATGTAAGAAATCTGAAGAAAAAATCATTATGGTCTAAGATTTTGGAAGAGGTAAACAGTGTTATTTCTATAAATTTTTTGGATGAATGCAATTATTGTAATAGAAGTTGATCTTAAATATAGGATTTTTTTTTTGTTTAGTTTTGTAGTATTGATGATTTGGCATCTGAAAAGTGCTTTCTCTGAAATCCTTGAATTATTTTTACTGTATTTTGTTGTTGTTTCAGTTACATTCATTTCCCCTTGTGTTTTTCCCTTCTTTTTGCCTAAAATTTACTTTTCGAATTCTTTCAGCCTCCTTTTCTTGAGCATCTTTCTTATCATACAAGTATAAGATCTGATTGTTGTATTTATTTATAGGTGATGGAAAAACTTGTAGACATCGTCCATTTTCTATACTTGGAGATCCATGAAGCATTTGGTAGTTCTGGTACGCTCTCAAGAATTCCTAGTATTTTTAAGTTAGGGTGGACATGACATATCTAGTTATTTCCCATGTATTTGTCAAACTTGCTAGAGTTTGTTTATAGAAATAGTATTTGATTTATTGATGAAAGAAACTCTTTGCTACATGATTGACCTATAGTCTGGATATGGTATTCAACAAGGGCAATAGGGCCATTCATTGATATAGTTATAGTTGCAAAGCTTATGTACTTTCAATGGTTTGATATGAAGTTGTGTGCATAAATTTGATCAAATAATAATTTGTTTCTCATAATTTATTATTAACTTATCCTATGTTTTTAGTGAATGAATTTTCTGATCTGTTCACCTTGTCCTGACCTATTTTGTTCTTTAATCCCACTCAATTTAGTTGCTCCTCCTTTCATTTTACTGACAAAATGTAGACCATCCTTTGCCATTGTTAAAATATCAGGTAAATAAAACATTTCTGTTATACCTCTTCCTCCTTGCAGATACTGATAAGCAAGGGAAAGATTCTCAAAGCAACCATAAGAATTTGGGATCTGCAGGTCTTGCTTTGCATTATGCGAACATTATCACTCAAATTGACACTCTTGTGAGTTTAGGATTCTACTTAAATTACATAATCTCTAATATTTGTTGTGGTCTTGGAAGTTCAATTATCTTCCTTTGTCTTTGTTTGCTCTAAAATATTGTTGTTAATAACAAAAATTGGAGAGGAGAAAGAAAAGAAGGGAATTTACACAAGTCACAAACAAGCATATTAGTGTGTTAAAAAAAAATCACCTCAAACTCAGCTTCCTATTCACGGTAATGTTGGGGATATGGTGTGATAGCATTGTTTCTTTCAACTTGTCTTTTTATATTATTTTCATGAAATGAAACAGTTCTCTTGTCTTCTCTTCTCTCTCTCTTCTATTCATATTTGTCACGACCGTGTGAATGACTGATGATATAATTAGTATTAGGCTATTCTCAGCATTGAGCCAGCTGGAGTTTGTTGTATACAGTTAGATCTTAATTGACTAGGTTGCAGCTCAAGGTATCTGATTATAGAAGACATTTTACATATTACAAAATTCCTCTTTTCTGAATTCTTTAATGACTTTCTGTCATTTGACCTAATCTGTTATTCTGTTCACTTTATATAAAAAATGTTACCTGAAGGAAGAACACTACCCCTCTAATGCAAACAGGAACTGATCAGTTGGGTACTGAAGGAACATCTTGGGCTTCCCTACCACATTTTAAAATCAGTTTGATTCTATAGCTCTCTGGGTGGTCATTTGTCTAAGTGAAGTTTTTAATAACTAAAAGCAGTTAATAAACTGAGTGATATTTTTTTGTTTCTTTTGAATATTACAAGTTAAGCTTGTCCGTTAGAGGAAAATTTTAAAAGTTGATCAAATTTGATTGGCCACTTCGTTTCTTTTGATATACACACTAGGGAGCAAAGCCTGTCAATCAGGAAATGCAATTATTTTTCATTTCTGTTTTGAGTGTTAGCTACTTCCCTTGAGAAGTAAGATGAACACAGAAGCCCTTTCTTATATTTGCACAAATAAGATCATGATTCACTTAACGAGTAGCCATGCTCCAATAAACGAGTGAAACCTGACATACCAGGAAAAAATATAAAGCTAAAGTAAAATGCTTGAGATTTTCTGGCCAAATCTTGAGGTTCTAGTGTCCATTTATTTGCTGTCTTCTTTTTCACCTCTTCTGTCTGCTGGTCCTTTGTTCATTAAGCTTTGATCCATTCCTGAAACTTGCCTTCTGCAGTGACAATGTAGCCAAGTGTATCTTCATTTTTGGGCTGGCTTAATTTTTTTTGGGCATTATGATTCTGACTACTGTGATTCTGATATTATTAGAATTGATCAAGGTAAAGAACTCACAGCATGGGAAGATTATGGCTGTCTATTTAATCGTTGCATATATTTTATTGAATAAATGGTGCCAAATGTAAAAGGAGAAAGCTGTGTAGTTTTATATATTATGCAACTCAATTGGTAGTAGAGACACAAATGGTCACAACTGCACTGTTATTTGTTTCTGAAAAAAATTATAGCAAGACTATTAGGAAGGTAGCCCTGAGTTTACATTTTAATTTAAACAGGTGTCTAGATCAAGTTCTGTGCCTCCTAATACAAGGGATGCCTTATATCAGGGGCTTCCGCCTAATGTAAAATCAGCATTGCGCTCAAGGTTACAATCATTTCAGGTTAAAGAAGAGGTGCATATTCCATTTCCATCATACATTTTGTTAGTTGGGTATCCATACCATAAATACTTGATTAGTTATTATTATGTTTCCCTTGAATTTTTCATTTAGAAAGATTGAATCTAATTGGAATTTTTTATCTCACCTTCTTCCAAGTAAGATCATTAATATGTTAAGATTGTAAAATGCACTATTTCTCACATATATTCCAGTTAATCGATTTGAATATATAAATCCATTCTCCCCCTTTTATTTAAGTTTTATGCATGAAAGAATTTAATTGACTTAAACAAGGGGAAGAACTAAACACTGATTTTTGTTGTATGTGTGACGCAATGTTTTCATGTTTTATGTACTTCAAACTTACATGCTTGTCTATACTTTTGAAACTATAAGGACGTATTTAAATTAATACGTAGTTTTCTTTATGATATTCTCTTAATATATTCCACATAATTTACTCAGCAGAAGATTTTTGTCTTTTAAAAATTTATAGTTTACATCAGAATTTTCAATTTTCTTGTCTGTACATATTATTTAGAACCCATACTTGACGAGAAAGATTTTATTTTAAATACATTAAATGCTTGTTAATGACTTTACCAGTTCTATTCTGTCTTTTAATGATTTTTATTGAACTTCTTTCTGCCGAAGGAGTTGTACAAATAAGCTCATACTACATTCCCAATATTGATTGTGACGAAATCTTTAAATCTATATCTAAAATGAAGGAAACATTCTTGCAGCTTACTGTCCCACAAATCAAAGCTGAAATGGAGAAAATATTGCAGTGGCTTGTCCCTATTGCCGCCAACACAACAAAGTATATTTGCTAATCCCTACTAAGCAATTCCTGGATGTCCTAGTATTGCATTTGGCACAACAAATCTGTTTAAAATTGTTTTTCATTATGGTCATTAAACAGCAATGCTCATCATTCTATTTTGAACAGCATTTCAGGTTGCTCTTTCTAAAGACACCATTTTACATTTAGAGTTGCTTTAACCGTGTTACTATTAGGCATTAGCTTTCATAAATTATGTTCTACTATTCAATTACAAGTAACCTCTACATGTTCTGCTCTCAAATTTAACTATCTCTTTTTCACTTTGGATTAATGCAGAGCTCATCATGGCTTTGGATGGGTTGGAGAATGGGCAAATACTGGGTGAGGACAGATCACTAGATTCTATTCCTTTATGTTTGTTTTGTATGTTCAACCTATTTTTTCTAATGTCAGTTTGTATAGGTCCGAGGTCAACCGAAAACCCGCTGGCCAGACCGATTTGTTGAGAATTGAAACACTACACCATGCTGATAAAGACAAAACAGAAACCTATATACTTGAACTTGTTATCTGGCTTCATCATCTTGTCAGCCAAGTAAGAGTTGGAAATGGTGGAATAAGGTCCCCAGTTAAATCACCAATCCGTTCTCCTACCCACAAGACAGGGCAGTTATTTACACATAAAGCCTGTTCTTCCCCCATGCTAACAGTTGAAGATCAACAAATGCTTCGGGATGTCGGCAAGAGGAAGCTAACACCAGGCATTAGTAAGAGCCAGGAATTTGACACTGCCAAGACCAAGTTGAGCAAACACCATAGGCTAAGCAAGAGTAGTAGTCACTCCCCAATCAGTGAAGGCAAAAATATTGATAAATCTGTTCCTGTCATTGACTTTGATATTGACCGAATGAAGGCCTTGGATGTGATTGATAGGGTGGATAACATTGGAAGTTGATAGTTGTGTGGCATATATTGGCCTTTAAGCCAGAGGGAATGCTTGAATTAAATGAGTATGTTGCCTTCTTGAAGCTAAGTGTTCCCCTATGTTTCTTTTGAGCCATGAGAAATCTTTGTTAATTTCTTTGGCAAGAGTGATATGATGTGAGCCTAGCCTTTTTGATATTGTTGTAGATGATTATGGGACGGGGACAAAGGTGGTCACCGTTTTCATTAGATGTATATGTACAGATTACATGATCATATAATAATTGTTCTTCTTTCAATCTTTTGTGTGTATATATATACACATATACGAAACAACTAGAATAAACTGACATAAGAATATAGAAAAGGCAATGGGTAACAACCTTGTGTAAAGCAGATGAAGAGAAAGGAGCTTTCTTAGCAAATAAGTGCAATAGAGATTCTCATCTTCATTTGTGGATTTTGATGTTGATGTGTAAGGCATTTAGTGTTATTAAAACTGGCATGTAAGTTGACTTAGTGAGGTACTAAATAATTTCTTTAACCAACGACTTATAAACTGAACCAATTGAATTGTATATAATAGAAAGATCATAAAAAGACTGTTCAATATAATGGTTGACGTTATTAGAATTATTATTGGGGCTTCTTTTTTTTACTAAAAATGGTATAATTGGTTAAGGTATTTACTGAAATGAGTAAATTTTTATATTTTTACAAAAATAAATTAATGGTGCTTGAAAGCACGATTTCAAACGTTCAAGTACTTCTAATAATGACTTTCGTTTTAAATCGTAATTATATATATATATATATATATATATATATATATATTTAGTTGAAGTCCGAACACATTATTTGTATAAAAACAATGTTTTTCTGACTTCAGACTTTATTTTATTTTATTTCAAGTCACCACTTTAGGGTTGAGATTTCTTTTATTTTTCAGGTTTATTTATTAATTTTGTTGAAATAATGTCTTGTAGCATGACTTTAGTAGTGTCCGGGTAGAATCGAATTTTCAGGTAATTTTTTTTTGTTTTTTTGAAAATTTTAAAATAAATGTTGTGACTTTAATTTTGAATTAAAATTTGTATTTAATGTAATTTGTGAAAAACAAAATAAGATTGTACAAATAAATAAAAATGATCAATACATAAACAATTTTTTTTAATAAAGTGATAATTAATCAATAAACTTATTTTCTTATACTCAATTAATATCATTAATTTAATCAATAAACTTATTTATACAAAAAAATTATAGATACTAATAAATTCAATAGAATTACCAATTCAAATTAAAATCAATACATTAAATAAATTATTTAATTTTAATTTATTTTAAAATTTTAAGAATACATAACTTAAAAACAAAACATACATTAAATAAAAAAAAAGCAATTTACAAAATTAAGTAAAAAAATCATAAACATAAAATAAAATTTTAAAAAATCACAACAATCATATTTCCTTAGGCATCAAAACTAACATGAAATACAAACCCAAAAAAAGTTAACGATTATGATTTAAAACAAAAACTTCACACTAAATTCGCGCTCTTAGTCACGACTAAAAAAAAAAGTCTGAAAATTAAAAATAAAACTCAATCCTAAAATCCTTCTCAACCTCAATCAACACTTTAAAAAAAAAACAAATTCTGAAATTTTAGAACCCTAACATTAAAGTGTGATTTAAGTCACGACATCAACAAAATAAAAAAAAAAATTAAGAAACAAAAAGCCTAAAAACTAAAAACAATTCCTAAACCTAAAATCGTAACCGAGTCACGACTTCAAATTAAAAAAACTGACCTTCAATTAAAAAATAAAATTTTATGTTAAAACGAAAATCATTTTTGAAAGCATGATTTTTAAAATTTTAAAAGCATGCTTTCAAATATTATTTATTTATTTTATAAAAAAATAAAAAGAATTCTATAAATATCTTAATGAATTGCACCATTTTGATAAAAAAAATACAACTATCGATATAGGTTCACTAAAAATATTTTATAACATGATTTTCAAACCTCAAACACATGTTTTATAATAATAATGTTTTGTATAGCTGCTCAATTCATTAATTCAAAATTAATTTACTTCCTATTTGTTTATTTGCTTAAGTGATAAATGGCAAAGTTACTAATTTTATAGATACTCTTTTAATTATAATTTTTGACAGATTTTTTCTACACCTTGCATATAAAAATTGAAAAGTTACTTTCGTTTCTATTTAATTTTTTTTTTAAAACCCTAATTATCTCACTTAGAATCTCACACCCTCCCTTAATCATTTTCTATCAAAACCACCGCACCTTCTTATCTCATTTTTTTTTTCTTTAATGACAACACCTTCCTTTTTTAGTGGTCGAAATGAGCTAGCTATGATGTTGGTCGGTGACTTCTCTGAAGAAGAAATAAGGAATGCAGTTTAGAATTGTGAAAGTTTAAAGAGTCCATGTCCTGACGAATTTAACTTTGGTTTCTTAAAGTTCTGTTGGGATATTGTAAAGTTGGATGTGGTGTCAGCAGTGAAGGATTTCGCATCTAAAAGTCATTGGCCTAGAGGTTCAAATGCTTCATTCCTCTGTCTCGTCCCGAAAGTAGAAAACCCCTAACAACTCGGCGAGTTCAGACCTATTTCGTTAGTTGGATGCTTGTATAAAATTATTTCAAAAGTGTTGTCTCTACGCTTGAAAAAGGTAATTAGTAAAGTTATTGATTTGAGACAGTCAGCTTTTCTTGAAGGTAGGGGTTTGCTGGACAGTGTGTTAGTAGCTAATGAGGTGCTGGAG
>Ga0123342_1002687_pt1 | contig 29259 bp, 12 predicted proteins | sample Turbeawhitnodule_FD_89960 | JGI IMG/M metagenome (GOLD analysis project Ga0123342, IMG submission 89960) | Root nodule microbial communities of legume samples collected from Mexico - Turtle bean Mexico white nodule | ecosystem: Host-associated > Plants > Roots > Nodule | place: Mexico: Nepantla... | reverse complement strand
AAAATGTACCATCTGATGCCATTCCTAATGATAATGTTCAGCACAGGTCTGCTGCAATTGTTGGTGAAGTTGATGAGGACTTTGATGGGTTGGTTGAAGAAGATCCTTCTTGTGTTAGCCCTAGGGTTGGGCTGAATCTATCAATGTCAAAGCAACCTCCTGATTTTATTATGTCTGTGAATCCTAAGCAACTTAATTTTGATGATGTAGAACAGACACGTATGAGTGGAATTTGTCGTCCTGATTTGGAAGAGGGACAACAGGGAGTGTCACCAGAAGAAGAACCTCTGAACTCGTTGGAACCTTTAAATTTACTTGAAAAGGAAATTTCTCCTGTATGTGAAATTAACCGCAACTCTTCGGGGGAGATGCCTTTGATGAAAATGCAAGAAGTACTGATCAGAAAAGAGGGGTCACATATGGAATACCGTGCAAGCCACTCTGAGGAGGAAGACATAGCTAGGACAACAATATGTGCCGTGTCACCAGACAAAGAGATACGTATGGTGCAGAATGAATTCTGTGTAGTTACTTCTTCCTTGCTTAATCAGTCAAGTCCTTCACTAGTAGCTGGTGAAAATTCATCAAGAAGTTTGTCAAAAGCAGTCATGCCGCTCAAATTTGTTTCAGTAAACAGTAAAGTAAAAAATGATGAAAGTGGTGCTAAGTTGGCAGATTCTTCTTCTGAAGCAGTTACTGGAAATGATCAGCAAAATTCCACAGATGAAAATGTTACAAATTTCACTGTTGGGTTTCCATTTTCTGTTCCTTTGGATGATGTGAATGTTAGTTTGGCACAGCCGACCCCAAATAGCATTACTTTGTGTCAAGATGGTGACTTGTTGCGGCAGACATTGCTCAGTGATGGAAAAATTACAAGCTTTTCAGATGGCTTCCAGATTTTTAGAAGTTCCAATTATGATGTAGGGCATTCATGTCCGCAGCATAAAAGAAGGAAAATTGAAACGGAGAAATATTTACCTGCCTCTTCAAACCTCTTGGAAAAGTCACGTGATTATATTGACCAAAGGCCTGCTAGTAGAAGCTTGATTATTAAAGATGATAACCTGGAGGCTGCCCAAGAAGTTCAACAGTTGCCATCTGACCAAGAGGAGGATATTGAGCATCGGTACATGAGTAACAGCCCAACAAACGAAATGCAATACAACGGGGAATGCCAACCAACGAAAGAGACTCCACTGAAAGAGAGCAAAGAAGAGGTACAAAATATTTTGTTTTACTTTCTGAAAATATTAAATATGAGTTTTTCTCTGTAATAAGTTAGTCTGCATTAGATTTCTTTCCTAAGGATTAAATATTACATATGAATTTTCTCTACACCTTGAACTAGCAGAAATGTTGTGAACATGCAAAATCAAATTGTATGTCAGAGAGAGTTGGTTAGCATCTTTGAACTTTACCATCATAATTATATCTTTGGCATACGCATAACTCGATTCATTTTAGTCAATGATCGCGAGCTTCTTTAAAATTTATTTTAGATATTATTTCTATTTTGAAAGATGAAGATTATGGATTTCAACTTTCTTCGAAATTCGAACAAGATTTCCAGCAATGTCTATGTGATGCTCCCAGGAAAACTATTTCAGAGAGCAAATTGCCAAAACTATTAAAATTCGGAGAAGTGAGAGTGCTGGAACTGAGTGATGATTGGGTCATTGTGGAGTAAAAATGATGTAGCAAAACTTTGGTTACACAATCAATTTTTATTAGAACAAGGATAGAAAACAAAGTAACAGAGGAGAATGGTGGGAAGAGAGATCAGTTTTTTAAGAATCCAAGGTTAAAACTGAATCCTTATTTGAAATACAAATGCACTAATATTTATAGAAAAAACTGAGAATTAAATAAATTCCCTGAATTAAGAAAAAGACCGATTCAGATAAAAATGAAAATATAAGATTCAACCGATAATAAAACTCCATACAGTAACTCTACTATACACCATGCAACATCTTCTATATTTTAGACTCAGCTGTTTTAAAGATTGGATGGCCCATTTCACGGTAAATGAGCAAGTGGAAGGTTGAATTTATGATCCGACTGCCTTTTACTGTAGATAAATAACAGTGTTATGCTATATTTATATAGAAGTGGAAGCAGAAAGAGTGAAAAAGGGTTGTTGAAGAGGATGAGGAGGGAGACAATATAAGAGATAAAAGTGAGAATCCTATCTTGGTTGATAATACACGTGAATCTTGACAAATGTAAGAATAATTTAGGTAAGCTGATATTAAATTAGAAAAAGCTCTTTATGTATAAGGGTTGGACCACCCCTGAAGTCGTTCCCATTTATTTATTTTTTATTGCTGATAAAAAAAAATTAGAAAAAAAAAAATTTAAAACCTAAGTGTAGAATAAGCTACTGATATAAGTTGACATTGATTCTTTAATCAGGTATTACTTGTAAGATAGAATACTATGGCATCATGTGTTCCATGTAATGCTGTTGTTTATATACACGTCTTTTTATTTTCCATTGAACGCTGTTATAGCATGCACTACCTCTCACCTTCAACGAATCTAAAATTACTTGAATTTTTGGACAGTGACACAATTTCTGGATAGTGAACGATAAATTTCAGGCAATTTTTTTTTGCTATTTATTTTTTAAAATTTAGACTTCAATATCTGTGATGTTTTACTGGATCTCTTTATTTGTCTGTGTTTACACGTTGTATTTAGCTAGAACTACACCTGTATCTGATTTTTTTTGCAATTTATACCAAAGTGAATATACAGAAGTATGTGCTTAGGTTTATTTATAGCTGTAAAAGATGCCTTTTAATTTTTTGTATAACTTTCTGAATAGACTGTTTAAATGGTTTTTCTGTTGGCAGAAACTTATAGTGGACGGAGGAGACAGAAGCGAAGACAGCCTTCTGTTGGCAGTGGCAAATCCATCAGGTTTTGGTATTGACTCAACGATGAAATGCAAGACGGATGAGAAGGTGGCGTCATTGCAGCATCAGGTTAATTGTGGACGAGAAAGTGTAGAACGTCTGAGTTGTTCTGAAAAAGGCACCTCAAGTAGAAGAATTTATCCGGAGGGAAATGCTAAATTATCAGATTGTATGTCTGCTTCTCCAGGAATGCAATGCTTGGATTTGGTTGGTACAGATGAGGCTTTACCTGAGTTTGAAGGGTTCATTATTGAAACAGCCAGTGCACAGACATGCATTACTGGAGATGAAATGGATTTGGAAACGATGGATTTGGAAACGATGGATCTTTCAAGTAACTCAATAGATAATACATCCCTTGGTAAATCTAGGTTTATGCATTCTCCATTGTGCAGTTCCATAACCCCGTACAAGTTACATAACATACCAGAGCTCTATCAGTCTTTACCTAATGGACTTCTGGAGGGCTTAGGTATAAGCAGTTCCCTTCCTCTAAGCGATGCGAGTCCAAGGTCCCTTTCTGCTTTCCAACCAAATTACAAGGGCCAGTGCACTTCATCAGTTCAAACCCTTTGGGATCGGATCAATTCAAACTTTGGCAGTTCAGAAAAGCGTAAGAGTTTAAAACTAGACCTTCCCTGCATTATTGAAGTAAATGAAAATGTGGATGAGATTGCTGGTACCTTCCAAAGGGGCATTGATTCCGAAGGAATGACTGGCGCAAATAAAAGAAAACCTCTAGCTGAGATCGTAGATGATGCAAACCATTCTACATCAGTTTTACAAGATGACGTATTAGCAGGTGGGTGTGATGATGTTGTAAGCTCAAAGTTTAATCTGAGCGGGACTTGCAGTAAGGTGAAAAATAAGCTTGAGAATAGCAATAGGAAGAGATTCACAAGAAAGGGGAAGGAGAACCAGAACATATCTCTTGGAGCGAATGAGGTCAAGAGGACCACTGAATCAGTCCGCAAAAGGCCCGGTAGGCCAAAGCTCTCCGGAAAAGATAGTATGAAACGTTGCCCCATTAACAATATTGTATCCAACGTTTCTTCCTTTATTCCGTTAGTGCAACAAAAACAAGCTGCAGCGGTTGTTACAGGTTATTAATCTTGTCTATGATAAAGGTTGCGTTATTTGGAATTTACAAATCTTCTTGACATGGTCATACAATTGCTCACATAATTATTTAAACATGTAGGCAAGAGAGACATCAAAGTGAAGGCCCTGGAGGCGGCAGAGGCTGCTAAGCGTATGGCAGAAAAAAAAGAGAATGAGCGGAAGATTAAGAAAGAGGTATTGCGACTTCAGCGGGAGAAGGTAGAGCTGGAGCTGCAGAAGAGAAAAAAAGATGAAGAACGAAGGAAAAGGGAGGAACAAATGGCAACAAAGAAGCGACAAAGGGAAGATGAAGAAAAGGAGAAAGAGAAAAAGAGGAAGCGTGTTAATGACATGAAGAAGCAGCTGCAAGAGCATGAGAAGATTCGGGGAAAGAAGGAAGAGATAGAAATAGAACGCCGAACTACGGTAAAATAACATTCCCTCGTTCTCTCTTTCTCTTCTCTCTCTCTATCCTTTCAGGAAAATAATAATACATGGGCTGTCTGGTCTAGGGTGAAGAAGTCCAAGAAAACAAAACATCATTGGAAGCAAAAGAAAATCAGAAGAATTTGCGTGCGCAAGACAAAAGAGAATGCAATTTGGTGAAAATTTCTGAAAATGAATCGTTGGCCATGAGGGATTCAGCAAATTATAAATCACAAGAACCGCGTCTTGAAAATTCCGAATCTGTGAATGACTTTGCTAATAATGGAAAGGTAATTAATATTTTCTGCATTCTTCTATGTCATCGTTAATATTCATATTTAGGATGATTTCGTACTACTTTGTTCAAGGCTAGGAGTATCTCCTAACAATACATGATATTTATTTCCTTGTCAGTCAAATAGTGCCAATGTTTTTAATGCGATGTCAAATTATTTTAGCGTTGATACTTGAAATAACTTTAGCTTCTACTTGTACTGGTCTTAGGGGACACAGTGCTTGTAGTAGTCAATCATTCGTTTCAAATATATAAATTTGTATTTTGGACTTGCTCTCTTGCTGTCTGTCTTTTGTAATCATCCGAAGATTTAAATATATGTCTTTATAGGTAATGGACAATTTAATCAAAGCCAGAGAAGATGGTGACTTGATAATCGAAAACACACTTCAAGAGCAATCATACGAGATTTCTCCTTATAAAGGATCAGATGATGAAGATGAAGATGAGGATGACATGCCCAATAACAAGTTTATCCCTTCATGGGCAAGGTTTGTAACTGTTCAAGCTTTTTGAGCTTTTTTTTTAGTTTGATGTCTTGGGGTTTGAATCCCTTCATAGACCCGTGGCCATTCTTTTATAAAACTGAAAGAAAAAAAAAAAAAAAACTTTAACGACAGTAAGCGTTTGGCACCAAGAATAGTAAACAGATTACTGCGGTTTGGGGATATTTATTGCTTGATGTTTAGAAACTGGTTGAAATTTTAGCTTTTCTAAAACATTGAATCTGGTTGCTTTTGCAGCAAACATAGCCTTTCTCTGATTGTTACTTCCCAGAAAATGGACCCAGAAATGATATTTCCTCAGCAAAGTTTTTGTAATATAGCAGAAGGTAAACACTTGAAATTTATAAGTTGTTTATATTATTGTCTTGAACTAACCACTAACTGCATTCTTTTGTAGTTCTTCTGCCTCGGAAGCTTCAGTTACAGTAGCACAGCATATCGATTTTAAAAAGGGATTTTGTGTTAAAAGGTACGTTGTCTCTTGACATGTATGTATGGAAAGAAGAATTTTAAGTTTTAATTTTTACTTAGCCTAATTGGGAGTTATGAAGGAAAAAAATGTTATAATATTCTTTCATTGTTTTGTTTCACTTTTATTTCAGAATATGGTGGAAGGTTTGTTTGTTCTCTTGCATCATTGATAAATCACTCACTCTTTTGGAATGAAAAATAATTAAAAGTTGATATTGTTATGAATAATAAAAAAACGTGAATGGGAATAAAAGTTGTTTTTTTTACATTAAAATGACTCAAATGATTGAAACAAATGGTAGACAAATGTGTAGAGATCATCGCTTGTGAATTGTGATGAAGGAATGATTTATGTTCTGAGCACTGAACTTTAGTAGTGAGCAAGTTTATATTTTTACATCGTACGTTATTATTTACTGGACCTAAGTTTTTTGAACGGTAAAATTAATACTTTGCAGACTAAATTGTTACGCTGTGAGAGGCTCTAACTAAGACTACGAAACAAGTTTGTGACATATTTATCTGACAATAACGTTTAGTTCCTGTGTTTGTGAACTTATGTTAGATTTTTGTTGAGCTTCATTAAGAAGTAAGATGTAGCGGCCAAGATGAGGAATATTAAGATCATTTGACATGATGCATCTTCAACTCTCCTCCTTCTAAGGACATTCCCCTTTGTCAGAATTATTTTGTAATTGTATAGTATGAGAAAGTCACTGTATATATAAGGCATTTCCTCTTGTAAAGCGAGGAGATCCTTTCTTTGAAAACGCTTAATTCGGATTACATGTGTATTCAAGGCTTAGAAGTTTGGCTTCAAGAATGTCACAGTGCTTATTAGTCAGATAATGTTACGCTGTTTTAAATTTGATCTAATAACATGAACAATTCTGTTCATTATTTTGCTTCACTTGAATTAAGAGCACCATGAAGTTCCATAATTATAATGTGTCCTTTAGAGAACATTGTTTGATGATCACTTGTTCTTCCAATATAATACATGTCTATCTCTTAGTCACTTATTTTGAAGAAATTCTTGAGTTTTGGCAACATAACCACTACACATCGTTTGCTCCAATGGTATTTTCTGTCAAGCAACTGTATAACCAACTTTGCCTATATTGCCACTGGAGATATTCTGTTGACAACCCCAGTCACCTATTATCCTCGTTTGTGCCATCATGCAGTGGAGGTGAACCAAAACAACTAATGCTACTGTGTTCTTTAACAAATTTGACGTGAATCAGTTTAAAGACTTACTTCTCCTTCATATTTTACAAACTGAAATCAACCATGTGTATCAGAAAAAAAAATCCTAAGAAATATTAAACATGCATAGGTGATTGACAAAGTCATTTAATCACCACACCTGCCCCCTAAAGTCAATCAATGCCCTGGAGTTAAAAAAAATGTCAGAACTTCACCAAAACTCTCCACATGAAAGAATCCTTCCTTAAAGTGGTGAAAAAAGCTTCTATTTCGAATAATATTAATACTACATTGACATGTTCCAGTGTACAAATCTGGTATTTATGATATGAAAAAAAGAATATTTTCGTCATTTTATAAAAAAAAAACTGAAATTTTAAACAAATAAATAGGGTTGTAGATTAATATAAGTTGTCAATATATAATATATCGAACAATAAAACAATAATCTCCCTGCTAGTGAACTTGGATATAAGTTTCATAATTTGTAACAATCACCACAAATTCTGAGATTTTTTATAATCCTAATTGGTATATAACTAGGCAAACATATCAATCCAAATGTAATAGCAAGCTTCTCGCTGTGGTGCCTCTCAAAAGCATTTGTTTGCTACTCTCTTCCACATCGTGTACCTCATTATGTAGCTCATTATTGGTATAAACCTTGTAATAGAAGGAGACTAATTCCAATACATAATAGAAACATGTTTCTTTGAAGCTACCATGCAAAAAAAATGTACTTTTAACAGACAAGAGGTAACGATAAAAAAAAAAAAGTGAATATAAAATGGAAATTTGCTACATTCTTGTAAGATTAAGGGAGTGAAAAGAGAAAAAACAAAGATAGGACTAGCAGCTCTTTTTCAGGCCCCATGGCAGGATTGGACCTTTATTAACTTGATTTCCAACTCAAAAGGGATGTTTCTTCCTGCACCCCATCAATATTCGGAAAGACAATTTTACCCCTTTCTTTTAAATGACTTTTGCTTTAGCTTTTTTGGAATCTTCTCAGACACCCCTTTCGGTAATTTATATGTATTTTGAAAAACGTTTTTTGGAATTTTTGGAACATGTATAATACATTTCAGAATATGTTTTTCAGAATTTTCCTGAAATATATTTTTTGGGAAATAACTTTCTAGGATAAAACAAAATTAAATAGAGCATTTGGGTCATTTTAACTATTTAATGGGGTGCAGAAAGAACTTTGACGAGATCCAGAAAAGAAACACACTCAAAAGTTAGACCCAAATGTAAAACAAGTTCAAACTCCTCCACCTCCATATTTTTTTCTAGCACCCCATAACTATGCAAGCTAAAATTGTCTTTTTGAATTACAAAATCCAAAACTCAATTTTTTTTCTTAATAAAAATTCTAATTAAAATCATTTTTTTAAATCTTTTAAATTGTTGAATTTGAAGTAATTTTTTCTTCCTAATTGCATAATCTAGAAATGACAAAAAAGTGAACTTTAATATTTAGGGGGTGCAACAAGAAATACATATAAGTGGATGAAAAAATGCCCTACAAACTTTTATTTGGATCAAATCCTAAAGCCCAAATATATATATATATATATATATAAATTAATTAATTAATTTACTCCTATGAGTAAAGTGAGTAGTGCACATCACTAATATGGCGGCTAAACTTTGGTTCAGATATGCTTTCAGAATGTTTGTTCTCTTTTTGAATACTTATTTCCACAAATATTGACATTCTCATTGCAACATCCATAAACTATAGGAAAAGAAATCAAACCAAAATCTATTATAAAACATGAAGACCTTTTATCACACCTCATCATTGACATTCTCCATTTCTTCTATTTGATTAAGAAGGAACAAAAACATTTAAATATTAAGGTTGGCTAATGATTCACCTGTTTTATGCACCCATTGATCTCCATGGATATACGACACGATAGGTTCATAATTTGTTGAGAAAGTGACAAACGAAAACAGAAAAAAAGAGAAAATGAAAACGAAGCGTGGTGTGTGGACCTGACATGGTTGAGTAGACAAGTGAACTAACCCATGTTGTGTCAGTGATTTGAAGTGTCTCAGTGATGGTTGAATTCTCACAGTGATCACAAGAACAAGTTGCTTTGAATTCAATTCAGAAAGTCTTTTCATATGATCAACCATATCTTAACTAACTAAAAGCTGAACCAAAGAAACAAAACAAATAGGAGATACCCCAACCCACATGAGAATAACAAGATCAAGATCTCCCTCTCTTTCACTCAACCCCTTTTTCTATATATACTTCTTTTTTATATCTACTTTACACCAATGCACAACAATAGAGACTCATATAGGCTGCAAGTTGAGGTCACAAATTAATATATATAGACAAGGAAAGACACCATTACAAACAACTTTTCTTTGAAAAATACAATTTTAAAATTCATCAATTTGAATAAAAAGTTTTTTCATTTTTTCACCTAAAGCCTAAAACCTCTAAACCTTAAATCCGTTAAAATCTATTCACATCAGTTAAAATCTGGTACATGGTTGTCAACATATGAAATAAAATTTGATAGGTGATTTACTACAAGAAATTTATTAAATAGAAATTAATTTTAGAGACAAAAAATAATTAGTTATTATATTAACTAAATTAGAGACTACCATTTTTTTTGGTTTCTAAATTAGTTTCTACTATTGTTAAATATTTTTAAATTTGTATCTAATTAGATACCAAGGTTTTAACTACCAATTATTTATATTCTAAATTTGATAGAAAAATCTTAATTGCTATTTAGATACCAATTTGAAAACTATTTAATAATGATAGAAACTAATTTAAAAATAACAAAAAAATAATTTCTAAAATATTCTCTAATTTAGTCAATATAACAACTAATTATTTTTTATCTTTAAAATTAATTTTTATAATAATTTTTTTATAATAACTGTAATATGATCATCTAAAATTGATTTTTATAATAATTTTTTTGTAATGAGTGTAAGATGATCATATGAGTTAAAATTTGATAGATTGTCAATATATCAATTAAAATTCGGTACAAGATTGTTAATATATCAATTAAAGTTTACTACATGGTTGTCAATATATTAACCTTTTGTATATGTGTATATATATATATATATTTATATTTATATATAGATATAGATAAAGTGAGTTAATTTGTTGATTGTTTTTTTGATAAGATGTTTTGAGGTGGTCCTACTAGTTGACAGCTTTGTCTTGACATGTTGCATGAGGGAAGAAAAGAAAGAGAAATGTTTTACAATAAAGAAAGAAAAGGACTTGAAAACTTACAAGTAGTAGATAGAGTAGGGGGAATCAACACAAAGAAGAAGAAGATGAAAGTGTTGAATTCCCAAATCAAATCACTTGAAGTTGACACATTACGTTAAGTAGAGTGTGAGAGGTAAACATACAAACACAGTGAGTGAGGTAAAGTGAGTGCTGTCATGGACAATGGGATATCCCATGAAATTATAAAATACAATCTTTGCTTTTTATATATCTTCATTACAAAACTGACTTTCGGCGTTGAACTTTGTCTTTTGGCATTACAAATTAGAATCCAAGTATAGTGGAAACAACCAAGGATTAATGATGGGAAATCAGAATCCATGTCCCTTGTTGGCTGTTCTTTCATATGCTGTTTTCACTTCTTTGAAGACTGTTTGTTAATTGAAGAAATAACAGTGTTAAAGTCAATCATCATTGTATTTGAGATATTATTTGTTTTGGAAGTTGATATTCTGTTACGATTTTGTTTCTAGAAGATGTTTTGAAAAGTTGAGAGAAAAAATGTTAAAGTCAATCATCGTATTTAAGATATTATCTGTTTTGGAGGTCGATGTTCTGTCACGATTTTATTTTTAAAAAATGTTTCGAAGAGTTGAAAAAAAAAATATATTTAAACTATTAACCTCGACTCTTTAACTATGTAAAACTATATTAATAGTATCATAACATTGTTTATCCAAACTTAGAAAAAAAAACTAAACAAATATTTCACCCCTTTCTTTTAAATGACTGTTTGTTCCGATTTTAAGTCGGAAAAATAATATTATTATAGTCAATCACAACATCTGACAATATCTGAAATATTGTCTATTTTGAAGATTGGTGTTCCGTGCTTTAACCTCAATTTTTGAACGATAAGACTATATTAACATTATTAGAACACTGTTTATCCAAACTTAGCAAAACAAAAACCTAAAGAAGCATCGATCTTATCTCATAGAACAGTTGTTATACAAAAGATACTCGACAAAGAATGATGAGAAACATTAAGTCAAGGATTCTGACTGAAGTAAAGTCTCCTTATGCATGTCACTTTAGTGGAAAAAGGTTTTACTGTTTGATTAAAGTCACAAGTTGGTTGAAAAATCTTGACATGTCAATGGGACAAAAAAACAAAGAGTCTTTACATACGATACAACACTAGGTTTGAGTTAGTAGTAGTCTTCACATCAGATAAAAACACCTTTTCTATCTTCCAATTGCATGCAACATCAATGGAATATTGATGTGGATTACCCTTTGGGTATTACAATTGTTCTCTATTCTTTTCATGCAGATTAATCTCATTTTTATCCTCCCCTCACTTTCAATCTTTCAACTTTGTTCCTTTTCAAGCTCAAGTTACATTGGGATGGAACAGCTCACATGAATCAAGCTTCAAAATAAAATAAAATAAAAAGAAGATGCACATAGAAATCAATTTTAAAAATAAAAATAATTAGTTATTATATTAATTAAATTATATGTTTTTTTATTAGCAATAAAAAATAAATAAATAGGAACAATTTCAGGGGTGGTCCAACCCTTATACAGAAACACATGATAACAATTTCTTATAAGAGCGCCTACCAACTTGGTAAAGGAACAACCAAACCAACACTAATAACCCTTAATGAATCAACCTCATATAAGCCAAATGATCTAAAATCCAACGATAAGAGATATAAGTAAAACGAGACTTTGCAAAAATCTAAGACCAAACTTTTACTTGCGCCGATGGGAACACTTCAGACACATCTGCCACACCTTTATTGAAGATGACCGAGATCCTATGTTTCCAAATTTCACTCACTATATCAACCCAAATTGTTCTCCAAACATCATTAACCGAATTAGAAGCATGACTCATCCTGAATTGTAAAAAATTTGACATAGGGTCCTTGCGAATTACGAACGCCACTCCAAACCACTCAAAGCACAAACACCATACCCGCCAAGCAAACCCGCAAGTAGAGAACAAGTGACAAGCTGACTCATCCTCCTCCCACACAAATAGCACAAGGAATTTCCTACCGCCACTCCGCGCCTTACCAAATTAACTATGTTATGACTAGAAAAATTATTGATTTTTAAATTAATTTTTATTATTGATAAATAGTTTCTAAATTGGTACCTAACTAGTTACTAAAATTTTAGCTACCAATTATTTAGATTCTAAATTTGATAGTAAAAATATTGATAGCTAAATTAGATACCAATATAGAAATGATTTATCAACAATAAAAACTAATTTAAAAATCAATAATTTTTTTAATCTCTAAAATAATATATAATTTAGTTAATATAATAACTAATTATTTTTTGTCTTAACATTAAATTTTTTTTAGTGGCAAGAGAGATAAATGGGACCATGGAAAGTGAAACCAAAGATGGGGAGAAGGGAAAAGTAAGTAGAACCAAAAAAGAATAAAAAGTGAGATAGCAACATAGAGCAAAATAAAGGTTGCATGAGACAAAGATGGTTGAATTAGGATACAAAAGGAAAACATGGTGGCAACATATTGGCCCATAATATTTTGTCCATATGCTTATTTTGTCAATGAGAAACCACTAAGTAGCAAAGTTAGATAAGGCGTGGGTGTGATGATTTAGGAAGATTTCTCATACACTTTTTCTTTATTGCCATTTTTAATTCAACTGTTATACCTCAAGTTTACTGGTTCATTGCTTCTGTGAAACCTAATGTTTAAGAACAAACACTCATACTTATAAAGTTATTATTCTCTGGACGGTAATTAATTAAAGTGATGGTGCATATGAGGAATTGTAGTGGATCTTAAGAGGAACCAATGGATGATCTTGTTAATGATATGCATCTCTCATTCAACTTCATTCTTTATTCTGTGAATTCTAAAAGATTGTGATTTATAGGTTTAGTTTAGTTTATAGTTGAAGAATAAGTCACATGTGATTAGGAAAGCAGAAAGTTCAAAAATATAGAAGAAATGGTCCAAAACATGATTTGGTTTATGCTTTTGTTTTGTTTTGTGTTTTGAGTTGCATTATTTTATGCTTTCAGCGTCTAGTACTAGTGCCTACCTTGGTGGCATTCATTTTCAGACGCTCCTTCTTCATCACATCTTATTCTTACAAAATTAATGTGGAAATATAATTTTTTTTATATTCGGTTAATGAAATGTTTTTGAACATGAACAAATTCCTTTGAAGTTTTGCTTTATAAATAGGTTTAATATGTTTTATTTTTCCTTTTTCTGAAAATAAATTTTTCTTAATTTATACTACTACAAGGAAATCAATTTTAAAGACAAAAAATAATTAGTTGTTATATTGATTATATTATATACTATTTTAGAGACAAAAATTATTGATATCTAAATTAGTTTATATTATTGTTGGTAGCTAAATTATTAGTAGTTAATTAGATACCAATTTAAAAATTATTTATCAATAATAAAAATTAATTTAGATATCAATAAATTTTTTTAATCTCTAACATAGTATATAATTTAGTCAATAAAACAACTAATTATTTTTAGTCTGTCAAATTAGTTTCTATTATTTGGTAGCAAAATAGATATCAGTTTAAAAACTATCTATCAATAATAAAATTAATATGAAAATCACAAATATTTTTAGCTAATTATTTTTTTTCAATGATTTTGTTGTAGGATCTAATTTAATCAATATAACAACTAATTTTTCTTTTTAACATTAATTTTTATTTAATGTTTTTATATAATACTCTCAAAATAGTTATTGTGCAAAACATCATACTCAATCCAGATACTACATTCATGAGGCAATAAAATAGAACATTGACCTGATTAATTCGGTTTATATTTATAAATAAAAATATATTATATTATTTAGTATAATTTAATAAATTCTAAAAAATGAAACATTATTGAAGAAGATGAATCAAAAGTAAGAAAACTAAAGAATGAGCAGTTAATCCTTGTTTATAATATAAAGAAATGGAATAAAAAAAGTTGAAGCAAAGATGCAAAATGTAGCATGTATCTAACAAGAAATTTGGATTTACTAATGGTTGATGTGACAGCACAAGATGAACACAGTTTGCATAATCAGACTCTTCTTTATCAAATTATTACAATTACACCAAATTAAACCTCGGATTCTTCATGTTTCTTAATTAATGTTTGTTAATTAATTCCAAAGTTTTATGTTAATGATGAATGAATCAACACCAATTATTCTTCATCTTCTTCTTTTCAGAGTGACATCATGTCTACTTTCTCTCATATTAATTGCTCCTTTCTCTCTGAAAGAGACCCATTGTCGTTGCATAAACTTCTTAGCTTAAAAATCACACTGTTTAGCTTTATTTACTTTTTTTATCTTCCTTTATTTACTCTATTAAATTACGTATTATTTTATTTTTCTCTCTTTTAACTCTCATGAGATTTATATTTAATTCTTAAAAAATTATCTTTTATTTAAAATAAATGAGTTATATTAATAGTTTCTCAAATATTATACATCATATGAAATAATTCCTCAATTATTAAAATATAATATGGTGAAAAATAAATTCATAAATTCTAATATTTTAAAAGACTGTTTATATAATTTAATTACTTTAAAAGAAAAAGATGATATTTCTAATCTATTTTTTTTTTCTCTCACGCAAAAGTATTCGCAGTTATCCTCACAAATATCAAGAAAGACAATACTGCATCGCAACCTGTTCTTAGCTGTTACAAACCTGATAATTGATAGGATTAGGGTACACAAACAAATTGTCTTTTCCTTATATTATTATGTCATTAATATTAATAAAGTATATAAAACCATAATGAATTGTGTAATCAATATTAACATATTTTTATTATAATAAACTAAATAATCACAATAATATTATCAAAATAAAAATAAATATATTTATATTTTTCGTTTTTACTTTCCAATTCCAATTTAAACAATTTCACACTATTCTCTTTTTTCTTTTTTTTTCTTTTTCATTTATAATGTTTATAGATTACAGAAAGATAAACAACTTTTCACTTAAATATAATAATTTTAAAATTATAAATCGATAGTCTTTAATTTAAATTGGTGAAAATAACATTTTTTTTAATCCATTTGTGTTTTTGGGATAGAAAGTAGAGAATTTACAAAAGGGATGATCACAAGCTAGGCCAGTGTAACTATACAATTCGCCACTTCTGCATAAGCTGCAACCTACTCTAATATTCTAATACATCTTTCTCCCCTTCAACCATCCAAAAAGGTTGAAATGATCCTCACTTCAAATTACAAAAACACATGATAAATAAAGTGCTATCTACTATCTATTATTATATACCTACACTCTGAAACTTTGGTCCTCAATTTGCTTTGATTCCACATGGATTTCTGCTCCATTTTTTACTGTCAAAGAATGATCTCCTTGAGCGTCGAAGCTAGCATGGACACTGTAAAAGACATAGAAAAGCACTGCAACAGCCGAAAAGAATCCGAATCGAACATAGGATGGCCCATCGAGGGATCCCAACAGAAACACATTAAGAAAGATTGAGATGGAGGGGATCCAGGGCATGAATGGGACACCCCAGAATTCTGGCTTTCGAACTTGAGGGACCATGCAATGGAAAAGTTGTAATATTGCAATGGCAATAACACCAGAGACACTCAGCATCCCTGCTTTCGCCCCTCCTGTGGGTACAAATTTCCAAATAAGGGTGAACATGATTGCTGTAAAGGAAAAGGAACAGAGAAAGGACAGTGTAGGCCATGGATTGCTTGTCCCCAGAGCCACATAACGTCTATAGATCACGGCATTTGCCACCATGTAAAAGACAAAGAGGGTGCCAATTGACACCAGATTGAGGAGGACATTAAGATCAGTGAAAAGGGCGATTGCTGCTGTGAAGATCCCTGAAAAGGAAATAATGTTCGGACATGAGAAAAAAAAATGTGACACTAGAAATGCACAGTTAATATTTTGAGTCACATGGCACCACTCAAACAAGGGTACAGAGTGAGGGAAGGGAATTTTAGATAAGGGATGTGGAGAAGTCAAAACGCACCACAAAGCATAAAATCATGGAAATCAAATAGTCCATGATTGAGGGTCATGATCAGTCAATGATTCCAATGAAGAGGGAATATATTAGTCATCAAATTGTGGGGGTGGAATCAATAGAAGCCACCAATTATCTTCCATGTGAAATGCTTGGAAGGCTATTATTTTAGCAGAGTGAGTGATTCACATGTTTCCATTGAGAACACAGTTGTCACAGTCCTTGCATCCATATCCATTGAAGATAGTGTTGATGGAAGGCGTAAAGGAGGGGATAGGCACGCATACCATGCTGGGGGACCATATATTAGTATACAAAATAAAATATATTATAGGCTCACAGCACTTGAGAACATGTGACACCCATATGGCAAAATATTTTCTAACATCTACTGTTTTGGAGTACCTTCCACACTTTCACTTTCAAATATAAATAATAATCATACTATGCCCCTTCTTTTCACAATTATCTATTTCAAGTGATGCATCTGACACGTCTCCTGTGCCAGTTTTCTTTCATAACTGTTATTGTGTAATTCGCACACACAACTGTTGGCCACACACCATTCACTTTTACTCAGACTCACAATGCAAACAAAGAATCACACCAACTCCTGTCAGGTAAGTAGGTTCCAAGAGACATTCAAACGGATTGGGATTTTTTAACCAAAATGATGCAATTTTTACAGGTATTTACCAAAATGGATTTTTTAAAAAATTTATTGCATAGGTAAGTAAGTCATGCAAGCATGTCAAGACTTTCATTTTAAGAGATTTAATTATTATTGTGCAATTACTAAAAGAAATAAAACCAATAGATAATTTTATAACAAATTATGAGAAAAATAAAATATGTTAAAAATATATAAATTATTTAATGATTGTGATTAAGGATAGTGTGGAAATTAGATTGTTATTTTTATTCAATTATATATTAATATTTGTTTAATTATTTTAGTGGGAGTAAATGAAGTTATAAATCAATAGTGCAAAATAAAGATAAATAATATTTTAATTTTGTTCCTTTTTTCTTATCAAAGCAATAATATCTATAAGATATAGGTGTCTTAATCATAACTTACACTTGATATTGGTATCTCGTTCAATAAACCAAGACTATATTTTTTTCAAATGTAGTCTTAACAAGAGCACAAATTATTAGTAAGGATTATACTTCCTTCAAAATAGAAATCATACTTTCAACTAGATTTGTTGTCATATATTGATACATTTTGTCTCATCATAAATTAATGTCTATTTTTTCGGTGGTATTTGATCAATCAAGAGACTGTTGACGACAAGACCAACTAACTAAAATTGATAGACCAAATAGTCAATAGTTCACTTACCTACTTATTTTTTTTTCATAATTGTACAATAATAATTTATACATTTCACAAATAATATTTTTATATAAATAATTAATAACAACATATTAATCATATTTTATATAAAATTGTACATTAATATTAACATAAACAATAAAATAATATCTATATAAATATAACTTCACCTTTTACATTAAAATCGTGAGATAATCACAATTTCACTTCAACAAATTTAAATCATGTCATCTTTACACAAATTTTTCATATGTTAACTCAACTTACTATATAAATTTTCAAAAAATTCCCAATTTGATAAACACTTGAAAAATTACACTACTTTTGTTAAAAGAACCTGTTTGGATTTTCTTCAGACATCAAATGAAGGCCAATCCACCAATTTTTTTCTTTCACTTTGCAGTGAACTTCTTAAGAACAAAGTTCAAACACACTCATGACACCCAATAATTAATTGATCATAAAAAAACCCACCCTATTCAATGGTAGAGCACGATAGTAAGAGATATAGATTAAGCTCAACTCAATCCCCTCCATTGTCAACGCGACAATGCGTCAAGAATCACTATACCCATTCACAATACATTAATGAGGAAAAAAAAACACCTCTATCATAACAAAACTTCCTCGAACACACCCCGACCAAAGAAAATGTTGTTGAAAATGGGTCCCTTCCTTTCAGAAATCACACAATCAAAACCCATAACAAACATTGATAAGCATGAAGAACACCCACAGCAGATATATACTAGAAAAAGCACCTAAGAATTAAACAGGAAGAAGATATGCAAGGATTAGTGAAGTACCAAGAAAAGCAGAGGCGTTGACAGGGGTGGAGGTCCTGGGGTGGACCCTGGCGAACCATGAGGGGACCACGTTTGAGCGACCGATGACGCACATGTAACGAGCCTGACCCAGCATCGCCACCAACAGCGACGTCAGTATACCGAAACTGGCCCCCACCCCTATCACTCGTGAGGGCCATCCCCAACCGTCCGATTTCCCACTGAACGCCGCTGAAAACGGCGCTTCTGCATCGATCTGCGTACACCCAACTCACCAGATCAGATCATATCATATATCATCACTTCCATCCCTCACAACAAACACTTTTAATCTCAAAAACACCTCCATCATTCACGTTTATTACATTACGTGCCTCTTTTGTAACCAATAGCTACACAAACTTTTCATCTCCCAAAAAGTTAAACTAGCTCAAATATCTATTTCATTTAACAAATTTAAAATTATTTTTAACAAAAAGCAAAGAGACACTTCATATTGACCTACAATTTTTGTCTGCCATAACAATTGCTGATTAGACATTAGATTTTGTGGAAAATTCTTGTATTCTTGTAAATGAATGCCGGTGTTTATTTATGTTTTTGAAGCTAGAAAATAACAAAAATGGAGGAATCTAACCAACCATATCGTAAGGGAGTAGTTTGGTCATGGATGCGGCCATGAGACAGTAGAGAACCGTGACGATAACCACGGAACCGGAGACTCCAACCGGAATATCCCTCACGGGATCCTTCACTTCCTCTGCCATGGTCGAAACGGCGTCGTAGCCGATGTAACTCAAGTAAACGGCGGCGGCACCTTTGAACACACCGGCAGCGCCATGCGGGAAGAATCCGCCGGGGTTTTCCGGGTTAGCGGGTTCGGTGAAATTCTTCCAACTCCCTCTCCAGAATCCTATCATTATCACGAACGCTATGAACAATATGTGCAGCGCCGTGAGGATCATGTTCACCACCGAACTCTCTCTCGTGCTAAAACACAACAAAATCAATGGTTAATGATAATAATAATAGTAATGATAGTAATAATAATAATAATATAGATTTGAAACTGATGAAAACAGAGGTTCAATGTTGCGGGAGCTTTGAACCTGTAGCAGATGACGAGAGTGAGGAGCAAAACGACGGCGACAGCGACGACGTCTATTTCGTTGAAGCCATCGGGAAGAGACGGCACAGTGAGCCGCCATTTCGAGGAGGAGATTCCGATTGCGGTGCCGAGGTAGGCCGTGAAGCCTCGGGCGACGGCGGCATTGGAAAGCACGTAGTCCACCACGAGATTCGCGCCGGTCATAAAAGCTGCGAATTCACCTGCGAAAACGACGTCGTCGTGTTAGGTGAGAAAGAAAATGCGGAGATAGAAACAAAAAAAAGTATTAAAGGTTCATAACCGTTGGTCTCTCCACATAATTTTATATATATTTTTAATTAGTGAGCGAATATTAATATTAATAATAATGCGTCTCGCATTTGGGAGAAGGCGAACCGAAGGTGACGCGGAGATAGCTGAAGGCGCCGCCGGCGACGGGCATGTCAACGGCGAACTCGGTGTAGCAGAAGGCGGAGAGGAGGGCGCAGAAGCCGGCAATGGCGTAGGAGAGGAGTACGGCGGGGCCAGCGTAGAGGCGGGTGGCGTGGCCGGTGGTGACGAAGACGCCAGCGCCGACCATTCCGCCGATGCCGAGGGAGACGAGGTCGTACCAGCGGAGGGTCTTGCGCATGGTGGTGCCGGAGCGGGCACGAACCTGCGTGATCTCGTCGTAGGAGGTGGAGACCGAGAGAGCGCGTTGTGCAAGGCGCGTGGGGGTGTGAGAGAGGGCGCGGAGGTAGTTGCGGAAGCTCGAAAACGAAGAGGAGTCCATTGCGGAAAGGAAAAGAGGTGTTGTGAGTGTGATATGAATGGGTGTGCTTTTATAGGCTACATGGTTCAGACACAACACTTCACTCAACTATAGTTCCGGTCTACTCCAAGTATGGTAGAATCACTAAATCATGGTGCTGCTACCATCTTCTCAATAAATATTATTACTATACCCTCTTTTGAAAACGACTCTTTACACCACAATTTTAAATTCCTTCTCATCATGCCTCAAACAATACAAAACATACACTTTATAAATCAATAAAATAATATTTTCATTATATTTAATTTAAAATAATATGTGACTGATTTGCAAATGTATATTTCAGTCCATATATATAGTCTATGTAATGTGTATGCATATATATTTAATTTATATGACATAAATTAAATTATTAAACCAACCATGCTATGATGGGTGAATGTGATGATTTGATAGATGCTTAGGAAAGTATGTTGAGTTAGCATTTTGTAATATGATGTACATAAATTCATTATAAATTAAATATTGAAAGCATGTACACTTGTTTCACCTATATTTAAATCATACAAAGTTAAAAACATTTGTTGAAAGTTCCACATAAATATAAATTAGTAAGAAGAGTAACATAATCTTTTCGATTAAGCGAGAATCAAATTGTTGGATGTAACTCTCGATAACAAAACATACAAACAACATTTTCTTTCTCTTCTTCGTATTCTCTTTATCTTCTCTCTAACTTTTCTTTCTCCGATCATTTTCTATTTCAGAATCTGATTGCACCTCACACTGACTTAGAAATCAAGGATCATTTCTATCTAACCATATTTTTAAATAAAATAAGTTTCTATTTACTTTTAAGAATTCTTTTTCTTTCGTTTTCCTTATGATTTTGTTATTAATCTTGGATTTTGTTTTGGCTATTGAATATCTTTTAAGTACAGATTCATTTGTAGTTTACATTATTATTGTGTATTAATGTTAAAATGAAATTGAATTATTATGGTTGGTGCATGAACTTTGTATGTTTATGTTTAATTAAAAAATAAACTAAATTGTTTATTAATTTATTAATATAATTATATATTTTTATTTTTTTTATGTTAAAAATTTATTTGAATAACCCTACCCTTGCACGTATATGTTTGTATTATGAAGTGCAATAGCTATAGTATGTACACGAGTAGTATAAATACATAACATTTAAAATACCATAAATAATTTATTTAGTCCTCTATTGAGTTCATGTAGTGGATCATAAATAGTAAAGTATTACATTAAAGTGAAGTATGAGTTGAAATTTTAACATTAAACATAAAGAGCCAGAAAAGCAACGTAAGAAGAAAAAACTAACAAACTTATTGTCTTAGATTTTTTTATTAAAAATAGTATCATGATTTTTTATATGGTATCTCAAATCTTTCAATTATCTCCTGGAAAAAAAATCTCGAAAAAATCCAACAAACCTGAGAGACATTTCTTTTGTTGTCATTGCATATGTAATAGTATTATGTTTACAATTAACATATATTGAACCCCAAATTTATACGTTATTTATGAAATATTTTAGCTATATATAAATACTTTGTTCGATATATATAATTGAATTTTACATACATGTGAATAAAATCTCTATAATTTATATCTATATTTGATTTTGAAAAAAATATTTCAGAAGCTTTTAATCATTATGATACTAGTTTTCGATTGTTAAGATTTATACAATAAATAAAAGTAAAGACTTACTTGCTCGAAATTCTTAAAACCTTACATTTGATAGTATATAATAAAATTTAATCAATATACCGCAATGTTTTCTAAAATAATATAATAAATTTAAACTAATGAATTTAAATGATTTATGTTTAAAATTTATTCTATACACCTTTCTATCTGGAAAATATATTGTGATAAAAAATTAAATATTAAAAAACATTATATTAGCATTGTACTATCATTAACAACCGTGTATATAGAAAAAGGAGAAGAAGGAAATAACGAAATTTTACTTTCGTCCAGATTTTTCTTTTAATTTTAAGGGTAGGGTGACTTTTAATTTTATGGGTAAAGAACTTTTGAACCATGTTCTCAATATATTAAAATGTTATATTGATAACTAAGCTTGAAAGTAAAATTAAACTACCAAAAATAGTTTAAAAGAAAAAAAAAACCTAACTTATGCTTAAATCTGGAATGTAAACCTATAACAACAAAATCAACATTTATTTACCTGTATTATATCTGACAAAATCATCAACCATGAAATAATATTAAGGTGACTGTCTAACACTCCATAATTTACATATAACTATTACAATAAAAGTTCTACCAGTTTCTATACAAATTTGGAGTTTTTCACAACATTCCTAATATATGATTAGGATTTATACAAATACAAATATTTACATATTCATAGCTCAAAATAAAACTCTGAAACCTCTAAGGCTCTCTTACACCTGTATGATCATCTGCTCGTGTACATAGTACAGTCATCACAATTAAAACACAACAAGAAAAATAAGGGTAAGCTAGTGAAAATAGAATTTTATAGTATAGACACTTAAATCTAAGGAGAAAACCAAATTACATGATCAAATTCTCAAATTATTCAATTTTCTTCAAATCTCAACAATAAAACAATCACATAGATCTCACATGGATCTACACATATAGAATATTCAACAAACAACGTCTTCTGGAAGACCCGTATTAAGTAAGTCCTACCATAGACTAACACCTGATCCCAAGATTATCAACGAATCCAACAAAAAGGATCAGGGTAAATTCAATACAACCAAAGTCGTGCATCTCATATGTCACGGCGTGCATGAACTCCCCCATCAGCTTCTTACCACCTATTATCTTAGTCTATGTGACTTAGATCATCAATGAAGCTCAGCGATCTCTGTTACCACATAGGCATCAATACTTAATACAAAATAACATCAGTCCTTAAATTATCCCAAATGTATGAATTCAATTTCATACCATTATGTCATACAATATCATTCAAAAAGTAATCCACAATATTCAGAAGTCTATTTGACATAAAAAAAAATAACACTTTAATACTAAATCATCAAAACCTAATATTTTCACAAATTTAAATAATATACAAACAAACAACCCAGTATATATAAACACACAACATTCCTGCAAGAGAAATTGAATATTGGAACCACGGTCCTTCCACATCCAGATCTTCTAGCCTAGGGTTCTATTAAAAATTAAATTTAACTTCTCTTACCTCAATTGCTTGCTTTCCAAGTAACTTCTAGAATTTTATTTCTCACGTCTGGATAAGTTTCAAGATTTATGGACCTAATGTAAGTTATCCAAACAGAACAAAAATTCAGTATATAGTAGAATAAGTTGAGAAGATTAAACTTCTCAACTGACCCCACCAAGATTGAAGACTAAATCCTAAGGAAAAATAAAAAAACAAATGAACTTTAGAACAAAAATGAACTTACTCTATTTGAAAATCTGATCGGTAGAAATGTTCCTTAACTTGCCAACTACAACGTGGTCCGATCAGATTCTAAAATAGATGAGGTATGAAGTGAGAATTTAAGAGAGAAGATAGAAGAGAGAGATGAAGAGAGAAATAAAGAAAAGTTTCTTGCGTGGGATCTATTTCTGCTTTTAGATACTCTAAATTAAAATTTAAAATAAAGTTAATTTGCTTTATCCAAACTTCTCTTATATCTTAAGAAAAAGAAAATCTAGAAAAAAAATATTAAATTAACTTCTTAATCACCTTGAAAATTCAAATTTTAGATATCAAAACAACTCAAAATTAAGCTCTAACTCAAATTTTTTTCTCTCAAAAAACTTTATTACTAATTTCATATGTCAATATATATAATATTTTTGGGTTTGATTTAGAGAACTCCACTCCCTAATCCATTGCTGTGACGAAGAAACAAATTATATTTATTTACGTAGATTAAAGTCACTCTACAACTGAGACTGTATCATAAAATTACTAGGTTTTTTAAGATTTTTAATTAAATAAAATTTTCTATTTTATTAAATTATTTAATGATATATAATACGAATAAAAAAACTCATGTAAAATAAAATTTTAAGAGGATCGTTATGTTCTGCGCATCTTTCAAAGTAATTACTAAATTCTAATTCTTTTCTCGAGGTTGCGACTTTCGGCTTTCCCTTTTACCCTTTTAAGAGAAGGGTCTATTAAAGTGTTTAAAACACTATTAATAAGTTTTATAACTGTTTTTATACTTATTAGTGAAATATATAATATGTTATTTTCCATTTTCAAGTGTAAAGAAAAGCATATAAAATTAATCAATTACAGTTAATATAAAATATAACAAAATATTTATTTTTTATTCGAAAACAATAAATCATTAAATTTATAATAAAATAAAATATTAAAACAATTCAGAAAACAAAATAAATTTTATATTATTTAATAATTAAAATCCTATTATATTATTTTTATAAAAACTAAAAAACTCTTATTTGAATTTTACAAGAAAAAAAACGAAGAACTAATATGAAAACTCATTCGTCATGTAAATAAAATCTAAAAACATATTTAAATTTAAAAATATTATATCGTAAGTCAATTAAAAGTTACGATTGATGTAATTTTTAAAAATAAGTATTATAAATTCAATAAACTTATTATTAAATAATAGCATAAAGTTAATTTTATATATTATCACGGATCACCTATTTATTTATTTATTCTTTGGACTAAACATGACCTACTTTTATTTATTTATTTCTAAATAGGTTAAGTGAACATTAAAATTGATATTAGTATTTTTATTTCTCCGTGACATTGTATCAGGGAAAGATATTAGAATCCAATACCTCTTACAATCCAAATCTTCTATTACTGGTCAAATATAAATGGTTCCCATCAACTTTTACATTGTTTTTAATCCTTCTTTTATCAAAGGGAGTCCCCATAAAATGTATTTAGTTATTACATTCTTCTTTTCATTTATATGTTGTTTCATTTCATCTTCTAGTATATTCTGGATTTTTTTTATAATTAATTTCTTATTTTAGGTTACATATATTATATTTAATTGACAAAGTTGTGACACATTTTAGGTTGTAAAAGAAAAAAATATCATAATTAAAGTATTTTTTTTTTAACTTATAAGTGGTATGAGACTATATTACACATATTGTAACAAACATCCAATTAGAAACTAAGAGGAGAGTTTTCAATTTTTGTTGGAGATCTCACGTCAACTAAAGATGAGAACAATTCATTGTATATAAGTGGGTGTAAACCTCACTTCATGAGTCAATTTTATGGGGTTGACTTTGGCTTAAAGTCCACTTTGTAATATGGTATCAAAGCCATTTTGAGTGTTTATTGGATTTATCAAGTCACCTCCTATCGGACCACCCATAATATGTTATCCAGACACCTTCAATCAAGAACTAAGGATACAAGTTTTTTATTCTCACAAACAAAGTCAATAGAAATATGCATATAAATTGATATTGATATCAATTCCAAAGTGATAAGAGATTATATTGGGTCCGAAACATAAAAGTTATTAGCAAAAGAAATATTTAAAATGATTATAATATAGTTTATTTTTATTTACCATTTTGTTAAATGTCTTATTTCGTAAATATAAAAATAGTATAATAACAAAATACCACGTGAAATGTTTTTAAAGATCACGTCCAACGTCTATCAAATATTCCATTTGCTAAAAAAACTTAAAGATTCACTCTTTGAATCCACTTTGTGCGGGGCAATTGTTAACGTGCAAAAAGAATTTTTAAAGTTATGCTTTCCTATTAAGAGTTCATGATAAAATTTCCCCTTTCTCTTATTGATCAAGAGTGTAAATAATGAGAAACTAAATTACGATGAAACTCCTTCACTCGTTAAGGAGACTATAGAGATTCAATATTTCGGAATTGATGAAATAGTTGTCTTAATTATTGTGAGAAAATAAAATTTATGATTACTTATATTTTTTGTGAAGGAAATGTGTGTGCTGATAAGTTGACTAATTTACGATTTATTCATAGAGAATCATTTTATTGGTATAATAAACTTCTATCTAGTCAGTTCTTATAATTCTTTATGAATAGTTATAGTCTATCTATGTATCATTTTTGTTAACATATGAGTTTTGGCCTAGTTTTCCTATATTTTTGTATTTTCTCTATTTTTTTTTAATAAAACTTTTTTCATGTGATGACATGATTGTTGTTACTTAAGATGTCAGACTAGTTGAGATGTTAAGTCGCATATTAACACCTAACATGAAATCATTTTTTTATAAAAAAAGGAGACTATATCGTATATATTGTCCGATAATTATTGGTCGGATAAATCCAACAAACACTCATTAGGATAAACTCTAAATAATTCTGACATCATATTAGGAAATGAACTTAAAGCTAACTCGACCTTATAAAACAGACTTATAAGATGAGGTTTGTACTCACTTATATAATATGAAATGTTATAATTTCTAATCGATGTCGAAGTGGATCTTCAACACATAACCAAAACCTATTCGAGTAAAGTGAGGATGCATGTGTTTATAGATATTTATGGAAAAGTTGGGCATAAGAAATTAGTTGAATTCCATTTATGTGTGTGTATTTCCTTTGGATTTGATTGAGCAGAAAAGAAAAATGGGAGATGAAATGAAATCATGAGTAGATGCAAAGAAGATTTAGAAGTACAGAATGAGAAAAAGAGTAGGAACAAGAGAATGGAGCATTATTTGCAACAGTAGGAAAAGGGATGGTGAGGAGAAGAGGACATAGGAATTGAATGATGAAGGGTGTGGAGAAGACCACTTGGGTTATGTCTTTCTCTCTGAAATTTTAAAGTTGTTTTGTTTTTGTTTTTCTTTCATACACTCTAAACTTTTCACTCAACCTGCCACAGACATTCACCTCAGAACAACTCTCAATGGACCCAGACTCTTCTCACTCATCAAAAAGCATCTATTTTTTTCAAATATCCTTCCAAAATTAATCAAAACTTTTCTTCATAAATCATCAGATACGACAAACCTTTTTTGTTTTATTTATTTATTTTTATAATAATTATTTTTAAATTATATTAATAGGGATTTGTCATTATATCTCGGTATAAAGCTATTATATAATTATTAAACTCAAATAATATATTCTCTTCTTAATAAGGAACCCAGTATGAGGATTATTGGACCCGTCTGTTTAAAATTATAATAGTTATTTATTTTTATTTGATAAAAACAAAAGGTTATTAATTTTTAAAATATTAACTTTAGAAAGTGTATTCACATGTTCAATGTTAAAAAATATTTTTAATTCTTAACTATCAAATTTAGTGTATTAATATATATATATATATATATATATTACAATATTTTTATTTCTTAAACAATAATTTTGAAAATTTGAGTTGTATTTTTAAATTGAAAACTTTAATGTCTCATTCAATACAATTTTTTTATTATGTAACTATAATAATATAAGAGAAGATACATGCACTATTCATTCTATATCTCTTTATAATATATATATATATATATATATATATATTACTCTCAAAATAATATTTATAATATCAAATACAGGAAAAATAAATTATTTTCGAAGTTCTCTCCGGACCCGTATTGAGTATTAGCTTGTGATTTCATTTAGTCTTGTATTAAATACAATTATAACAAATAAACTAAAATTTTTAAAAAATATATAGAAAAGACACCAACATCAATAAATATATATATATATATATATATAAATTATATTGCATAAGTTATTTCATAAGTCACAAAATAACAAGTGAATCATTTTCAATTAAAATGAGGAATCTTTAACCGAACAAAATAATGTAATTTATTATATTTAACACTTTTTAAATTAAATTTATATTAACCATCTTACATCAAATATTTGTATTTGACATATTAAAAATATTATTTGTAGAAATTAAACCCGATCTCTTATGTGAAAGTGGGTGGTTACTTACAATAATAGTAATAGGTAATAACTTTCTTCACCTCCTTATCGCTTAAAATATTAAGTATGTAATTATATTATCAACGAAAAATGAGAATCTTATTCATTAACCAGTTTTGTCATTAATACTACAACATTTGAGATTTAATACAATTTTAGTTATTCTCACCATACATACCTATTAAAAGTCAAAACACATAAAGTGTAACACACATAAATGTTCACACACCAACTTCACTATTTAGCATCATCACAATGCTTGAGAGTAATACACTTGTTATACACAATAAATTCTAGAAACATAAATCAATTCATCAATGTTTGAATGATCATATTATCACTTAAGAACTAATATATTGTAAACAGTGTATGTAATCATAACTCACCACTCAAGTATTATTTGAGTTGCATGTCACCGCTCAGACAATATCATACCAAATAATAAAATTTACATTAAAAAAATATACAATTTCCACTACAAGAAAATCATTGAATAAACTAATTTTAGAGACAAAAAATAATTAGTTGCAATAGTAACCAAATTAGATATTATTTTAGAGACTACAAAAATTATTGATTTATAAATTAGTTTCTAAATTGGTATTTAATTAACTACAAAGGCTTTTGCTACCAAATTTAGAATCTAAATAATTGGTAGTTAAAACCTTGGTATCTAATTAAATACCAATTTAAAAACTATTTATCGATAATAGAGACTAATTTAAAAATCAACAATTTTTTTAATTTATAAAATAATATATAATTTAATCATTATAGTAAATAATTATTTTTTATCTCTAAAATTTATTTTTATTAATGATTTTCTAGTAATTTTTATACGAATTCAATTTCCATTAATACGATGATTGAAAATCATTATTAACAAGTATATACCATCTATACACTCTCTCTCAAAACTGGTTAATTTTATAATTCGCATAATATATAGTTTATCTTGGTATATATATATATATATATATATATATATATATATATATATATATATATATATATATATATATATATATATATATATATATATATATAATGTATTTTTAAATTTTATTTTTTTT